>Ga0209463_1002478_pt1 | contig 10154 bp, 8 predicted proteins | sample AgamicMgSfrz_FD_187169 | JGI IMG/M metagenome (GOLD analysis project Ga0209463, IMG submission 187169) | Agave microbial communities from Guanajuato, Mexico - Mg.Sf.rz (SPAdes) (version 2) | ecosystem: Host-associated > Plants > Phyllosphere > Phylloplane/Leaf | place: Guanajuato, Mexico... | reverse complement strand
TGTGAAACAGATGGCACAGGAAAAGAACACCACAACAGAAGCGATTGTACTTGCCTGGCTGATGAAGCACCCGGCCATGATTCAGCCGGTCATCGGCACAACGAGTCCAAAGCGAATTAAAGCATCTGCCAAAGCAGTAAATGTAGAGCTGAGCCGGGATGAATGGTATACACTTTACGTGGCCTCGCGCGGTGTGAATTTGCCGTAAAAAAGAGAGTTTGCGTGAGAAGCGCAGACTTTATTTAGACGATACGTGGACAAAACTGAACTGAAAAAAAACAAAAAAGAAGTTTTTCTTTCGCTGGAATGTATCGGTTTTTTCTAAAGTGCTGTACATAAGGGATGAAAAGCCACAAGGAAACAAATTGGACCAGATACGTGATTTGCTGCCGCGGCGAAGCTCGTTTATCATGAAGAGTAGATTGCATAGACAGGAGAGTATGGGAAATGTATAAATTAATTGCGATTGATATGGATGGAACGCTTTTAAATGATCACCATGAAGTGACAGATGAAGTCCGCAATGCCCTTGATGCGGCACGGGAACGCGGTGTAAAGGTTGTGCTTTGCACAGGCCGTCCGCTTGCCGGTGTGCGCCGCTACTTAAAAGATCTTCGTCTTGAGGATGAAGAGGATTATGTGATTGCCTATAACGGTGCGATTGTGCAAAACACGAATACGAACGAGGTCGTGTTTGGGCAGTCACTTGGCTATGAGGATTTTCGTTCACTGCATGAGCTAAGCCGGACGCTGGATACGCCGATGCACTTTTTTGATGCAGAGTTCTTATACACAACAAACAAATTAATCAGCCCGTACACGGTGCATGAAGCGTTTATTACCCAAATTCCATTCCTCCATACGACGGCAGAAGAAGTGCCGAAAGACATTTCGATGCCGAAAGTAATGTATATCGATGAGCCAGAACGGCTGGACCGGACAATTGCAGCCATCCCTGCTGAAATTAACGACAAATACATGATGGTGAAAAGTGCGCCATTCTATTTGGAAATTTTACATCGTGAAGTGAGCAAAGGAAATGCCGTCAAACGCTTGTCTGAGAAGCTTGGCATTAAACGTGAAGAAGTGATGACGATCGGCGACAATGGAAACGATTTGTCGATGATCCAGTTCGCAGGTTGCGGCGTGGCGATGGAAAATGCAATTCCGATGGTGAAGGAAGCGGCCGATTATCATACAAAATCCAATAATGAAAATGGCGTTGCTCATGCCATTCGTGAATTGGTGCTGGTATAAGGCCGGATAAAAGTAATTTGGGCCGGATTCCAATCCCTGATGGCCGAAAAAAGAAATTTTCGGCTATCAGCGGACAGGATCCGGCCTATTTGTTATTTTTTCGGCCCAGTCCACAGAAATTCCGGCCTAAATAAATATTTTTCGGCCGTCACGCATTGAACTGCAACTGTTCGCTGCCTCAGCTTTGATCCTTCAATAGCAGGTAAATCGCCTGAGTTCCTTTGTCTTCATAACCCTGCTCCGCCAGTTTGTCATAAAGAGATTTAGCCAGTGCCAGGCCTGGCGTATTCATGCCCATTGCTTCTGCAGATTCGATTGCGATGTTCATGTCTTTAATAAAATGCTTGATGTAAAAGCCGGGTTCAAAATCCCCATTAATCATGCGCGGTGCGAGGTTCGCAAGTGACCAGCTGCCGGCGGCGCCGCTTCCGATGCTGCCAAGTACCTGCTCCGGATCAAGGCCTGCTCGTTCCGCATACACAATCGCTTCTGCGACGCCCATCATATTAGAGGCAATCGCAATTTGATTGCACATTTTCGTATGCTGGCCTGCACCCGCACGGCCCTGCAGAATAATATTCTGCCCCATTGCTTCAAGCACCGGCTTTATGGCTTCAAAGTCAACGGCATCGCCACCAGCCATAATCGTTAGTGTTTTGTTTTTGGCACCAACATCACCGCCTGACACAGGGGCGTCTAAAACATGAATTCCTTTCTTTTTGCCTTCCTCATACAGCTTCTCAGCCAAAAGCGGGCTCGAAGTCGTCATGTCAATTGCATATGATCCGGGTTTTGCATTTGCTAAAATGCCGTTTTCGCCGAGATAAACAGCTTCCACATCACTTGGATAGCCGACAATGGTAATAATGACATCGGCTGCCTGGGCTACTTCTGCGGGCGTATCCTTCCAGACAGCACCTGATGCAAGCAGCTCTTCTGCCCGTGCTCTTGTCCGGTTATAGACGACAACCGGGTAGCCGGCTTTCATTAAATGGCCAGCCATGCTTTTCCCCATTACGCCTGTTCCAATAAATCCAACGGTTTTGCTCATATGTATCCGACTCCTTCCGAAAATTCTTACTTTATTATTGTACCAAAAAATGTTATTCCATTGTTTTAGATTTTGTGTTGAGTGGTAAAATGCAAATAATGAGTTAAGGAGGGGCACAAATGAAGAATGTGCAGGCGAAAAGAATAGTGCTCCGTTTTGAAAATGGAAAGGCAGAGCAGACAGAAGACTGTATTGTCACTGAGCAGCCGGTAACCGTAAAGATCAACGGGAACGAGTTTGTCACAATGGTTTGTACACCGTCTTACATAGAAGACATGGTCGTTGGTTATCTGGCATCAGAAGGCGTAATCCGCCAGTATGAAGATATACGGCAGATGCGGTTGGACGAGTCCGGATTTGCCCATGTAGAGCTGGCTCGTATAAATCCTTTTTTTGAAAAGCTGCAAAACAAGCGGTATATTACGTCGTGCTGCGGCATGAGCCGGCAGGGGTTTGTGTTCGCAAACGATGCGCTGACCGCAAAAAAAATGCATGATATTCACGTTCGGGTTACGCCAGACCGCTGTTTTTCATTCATGAAACGCATGCAGGAGGAAGCTGGCGTGTTTAAGGAAACGGGCGGCGTTCATAACGCAGCACTTTGCGATGAATCAGGCATTCTCCTTCAGCGAATGGATATCGGCCGGCACAATGCACTGGATAAATTGTACGGCTATTGCCTGCGGAACGGCTTGTCAACGAGGGGGAAAATCCTTGTGTTCAGCGGCCGAATTTCATCAGAGATTTTACTGAAAGCTGCAAAGATTGGCTGTGAAATGGTTCTCTCAAAATCGGCCCCGACGGAATTGGCGCTGGAGGCAGCGGAGGAATTAGGCATTACTACCGTCGGCTTTATCCGAGGCGGCTCTATGAATGTATACACACGACCTGAGCGAATCGTCTTGCCTTAAAAAAAATCGTTTGTTATAATAGGTAACGCTTACATGAAAAGGCTTCCTTCTAAAATGAAGGGGATGGAAAAGGAGTAAACCTTCTTTTCTATTATGATACAAATGGCGTTTCTTTCGTCGGGAAACGAAAGAACCAGGCAGCATGCGGACATTCGCACGCTGCCTTTTTTTGTTTATTTGCCGTCGAAGAAGGGTATCCTGAGAGGGTCTTTTGTGAATATACGGAATTTTAAAAATGGGCAGGCACAATGATGATAAAGAGGGGAGTTTTTAATGTGACCGAGTACGTTAAAGTAACAATCGATGGGCAGAAAATGAGTATTCCAGGAGAAGTGTCGATTTTGCAGGCGCTTCAGGAGCAAGCGGTTGAGGTTCCCCACGTTTGCTACCATCCGCAGCTAGGTGCTATTGAAACGTGTGATACGTGTTTAATTGAAGTAAACGGAGAATTTGTCCGTTCCTGCTCCACGCACATTCAAGATGGCGATGTAATTGACACAGCATCCGGCGATGTAAAGAGAGTACAGAATATCGCTATGGACCGCCTTTTACACAACCATGATTTATATTGTACCGTCTGTGATTACAACAATGGCAACTGTCAAGTGCATAACACGGTGAAACTAATGCAAATTGAGCACCAGGGTGAGCCATTTGAAGAAAAGCCTTATGTAAAAGATACCTCCAATCCATTTTACCGGTACGATCCGGATCAGTGTATTCTATGCGGACGCTGCGTGGAGGCCTGCCAGGATTTGCAGGTAACCGAAACGCTGTCCATTGACTGGAGCTTAGAGCGTCCCCGTGTCGTCTGGGATGACGGCCGTCCAATTAACGAGTCTTCTTGTGTATCATGTGGACATTGCTCCACCGTGTGCCCGTGTAATGCGATGATGGAAAAAGGCATGGTTGGAGAAGCCGGCTTTTTAACGGGCATCAAAGAAAATACATTAAAGTCCATGATTGAGCTGACGAAAAAAGCAGAAACCGGCTTTAGCTCCATTATGCCGATTTCAGATGTGGAAGCAGCGATGCGGCAGACACGCATCAAGAAAACCAAAACAGTCTGCACGTATTGCGGCGTTGGCTGCAGCTTTGATGTGTGGACGAAAGACCGGCATATCTTAAAAGTTGAACCGCAGCTAGAAGCGCCGGCAAATGGTATCTCTACGTGTGTGAAAGGCAAATTTGGCTGGGATTTCGTGAACAGCGAAGAACGCCTGACAAAACCTCTCATCCGTGAAGGCGATGCGTTCCGGGAAGCAGAGTGGGAAGAAGCGCTTTCCTTGATCGAAGCAAAATTCAAGAATGCAAAGGAAACGTACGGTCCTGACTCCCTGGCGTTTATCAGCTCTTCAAAATGTACAAACGAAGAATCATACTTAATGCAAAAGCTTGCCCGCGGCGTCGTCGGCACAAACAACATTGACAACTGTTCACGCTACTGCCAGACGCCTGCTACAGTCGGATTATTCCGGACAGTCGGCTACGGCGGTGACTCCGGTTCGATTACCGATATTGAACAGGCCGGTCTAGTGATCATTGTGGGTGCTAACAGTGCAGAGTCCCACCCTGTACTTGCCACACGCGTAAAACGGGCCCATAAATTGTTCGGCCAAAAGCTGATTGTCTCAGATTTACGGAAAAATGAAATGGCAGACCGCTCTGACTTGTTTATTCAGCCAAAGGCCGGCACCGATCTTGTCTGGCTGTCCGCTGTAACCAAATACATTGTTGACCAAGGCTGGGCCGATAAGGAATTCCTCCAAAAGCGGGTAAACGGCACGGACGAATACATCGCAAGCCTTGCGCCGTACACAATGGAATATGCAGAGCAGGTGACAGGCATTTCCAAACAGGAACTGATCACTGTTGCAGAAACGATTCATCAAACAAAATCCACCTGTATTCTATGGGCAATGGGCGTTACGCAGCATCTTGGCGGAAGTGACACGAGTACAGCGATTTCCAACCTGCTGCTGATCACTGGAAACTACGGAAAACCGGGCGCCGGAAGCTACCCGCTGCGCGGCCATAACAACGTGCAGGGAGCAAGTGATTTTGGCAGTATGCCAGACCGCTTCCCAGGCTATGAAAAAGTAACAGACGATGCCGTGCGCGCCAAATACGAAAAAGGATGGGGCGCTAAAATACCTGCAGAGCCGGGCTTGAACAATCATGAAATGGTAGCTGGCATTCACGGGGGCAACGTAAAAGTAATGTACCTAAAAGGGGAAGACATGGGCTTGGTGGATTCCAACTTAAATTATGTACATTCTGCTTTTGAAAAGCTTGATTTCTTCGTTGTTCAGGATATCTTCTTATCGAAAACAGCGGAGTTTGCCGATGTTGTGCTGCCGGCAGCACCATCATTTGAAAAAGAAGGAACATTCACCAATACAGAGCGCCGTATTCAGCGCTTGTATCAAGTGTTTGAGCCGATGGGGGATGCAAAACCAGACTGGCAGATTATTATGGAAGTGGCCAACCGCCTTGGCGCTGGGTGGGAATACACTCACCCGGGCGAAATTATGGCAGAAGCAGCAAGCCTTATGCCTCTGTATGCCGGCGTTACGTACGACCGTCTCGAAGGCTATAACAGCCTGCAATGGCCGGTAGCCGAGGATGGCACTGATTCACCGCTTTTGTTTAAAACAATGTTTCCATTTCCGGACGGCAAAGCGCGCCTTTATCCAGTCGAATGGACAAAACCGCTTGAATTTGAACAGGAGTATGACCTTCATGTGAATAATGGACGGCTTTTGGAACACTTCCATGAAGGCAACATGACGTACAAATCAGCAGGCATTTCCTCGAAGACACCGAGCGTCTTTTTAGAAGTGTCGCCGGAGCTGGCGGCAGAGCGTGGACTTGAAGATGGAACACTAGTCCGGCTGACATCTCCATACGGAAATGTGAAAGTGCGCTGTGTTGTAACGGACCGGGTAAAAGGAAAAGAGTTATACTTGCCGATGAACAGCCAGGGCGAGGGTGCGATCAACTATTTAACAAGCAGTAAAGCAGATAAAGACACGGATACACCAGCCTACAAGGAAATTAGCGCGAAGATGGAGATTTTATCTGCCAAAGGAGAAAATCCGCTGCCGCGTATCAATTTCCGCTACGGCAATCCGCAGCCGCAAATTGGCGTGCAGGTTGAAAAAAAATGGGCACGTTCTGACTATGTGTTCCCAGGTGACTTATTAGGGAAAACGAAAGGGGAGTCGAAGCATGGCTAAAGCAATTACAACGATCCGCCGCTTAGAGCTCAGTGAAGAAGAGCAGCGCCGCCGGGACCTTGGAGAGATTGAAGACCTGCTCATTGCCCATAAGGATGTGCTGAAAGATGTTCTTCATATGCTGGGCAAAATTCATGACCGCAGCGGCCTTGATGTAGTGGCCGGCTTGTTCGATAAAGGGGATGACGTGCTTGATGTTCTCGTGAAGGCGACAGACAAGCCGGAAGTGGCCAAAATCATTAAAAACAGCCTGCTTGCGGTGGGCGCGGTAGGCAAACTGAATATTGAAGACATGAATCCGTTTATTGATAAACTAAACGGCGGCCTGCATCGGGCCGTCCGCTCTGGAAATGAAGAAGCCAGCTACGGTTCAATGCTGCAAATGTTAGCTGCACCGGAAACAAAAAAAGCGATCATGTTTCTTCTAGCTTTTCTGAAAGGGATGGGTACGGGCACGCCGAAGTCTACAGCTATCCAAGAAGAGAAGCAGGGGAAAAAGGGATGGCTGTTAGCAGCAGGCTTGTCCATTGCAGGAGCCGCTCTTTTATCAAAGCAGCGGAATAAAACAGAATTAAAATCTCCAAAATACGATAGGGTCCATCACCAGTAATAAAAGAAGGTACCTTGAAAAAAGATCTTGTTGAATCCGCTACTTTCCTTTACAGATATATTCAAACCGGTCAGGAGGGCTTCCGATGGCTTATCATTCCCCAAAGAAGATCGCACAGATTGCCATAGAAGCAGGCAAAGCCAAAACAGAACTCTCTCTTTTCCAAATGCTTATATTAGGATTTTTGGGAGGCGCGTTTATCTCAATTGGGTACCTTTTAGCGATTAGAGTATCGGCTGACGTGCCACACGAGTGGGGATCCTTCGCTTCTTTTTTAGGAGCAGCTGTTTTTCCACTCGGCCTCATCTTAATTATCATTGGCGGTGCTGAATTGCTGACAGGCAATATGATGGCTGTCTCAATCGCATTTTTAGCAAAACAGGTAACCATGCAAAGGCTGTTACACAACTGGTTTTGGATTACGATCAGCAACTTTATCGGCGCCCTATTTGTGGCCTACTTTTTCGGCCACATTGTCGGGCTGACCGAAACCGGCCCATACTTGGAAAAAACTGTTTTAACCGCCCAGGCAAAAGTAGACACTGCCTTTTGGCCGGCTTTTTTTTCCGGGATCGGCTGTAACTGGCTCGTTGGCCTGGCTGTCTGGCTTGCGTACGGGGCAGACGACATAGGCGGGAAAACGTTAGCCATATGGTTCCCGATTATGGGATTTGTGGCGGTTGGCTTCCAGCACGTTGTCGCCAATATGTTTATTATTCCAGCGGCTATTTTTGCCGGACAGTTAACCTGGATCGACTTTATCCGAAACTTTATTCCTGTTTATTTAGGAAATGCCGTTGGCGGTTTTGTATTTGTTGCTCTCATCTACTGGGCTGCATACGTGTTTAAACCAATATCAGCAGACAAATAAAGCGAAAAAAACCTCTACTCTTAAAAAAGAGTGGAGGTTTTTTGTTAATCAAGCAGTCCAACCATTTTCAATCCATTTAAAATGCCGTCTGCATCTACATTTGTCGTCACGTGTTTGGCGGCATTTCGTGCATCCTCATGCCCATCGCCCATCGCTACGCTATTGGCGACTGTTTTCAGCATTTCTACATCATTTAAGCCGTCTCCAAATGCATAAATATCTTCGGGTAAAATGCCGAGCTTATCAATGATCTTTTGGATACCTTTTGCTTTTGATCCGCCTGCCGGAACAATATCAACTGAAACGGGATGCCAGCGGACAAAATCAAATTCCGGGAATGCTTTTTCATATTCTTTATCTTCCGGGTCCTGGCAGAAAAGAAGCGACTGATATAAATCGCGCCCTTCGTGATACAGGGGGTCGTGTGCGGGGAAGTAGTTGATTTTTAACGAGTCAATTCCAGCCGTTACATGCTCATGATCAGGTGTATTGGCTTTCATATCTTCATGATCCATAAACACAACCGGATGCTGGTGTTCAACGGCCACATCGGTTAAGCGAAGCAATGCTTCTTTGTTCAGTGGGTTTCGGTAAAGCGGTTCACCTTTAAAGACCACATACTGCCCATTGTAGCTGACAAACGTTTCAATGCCGAGCTCTGCACGCAGCCCTTCAAACATAAATGGTGCGCGGCCTGTGGCAATAGCTACTTCATGGCCGCGCTCCTGTAGGTCACGGATCGCCTGGCGGGTAGAAGCTGGCAGCTTTTTATCATGGTCGTATAATGTGCCATCTATATCAAAAAAAATAATTTTTTCGCTCATAAAAATCCCCTTCACGTTTTATTTTCCCTCTATATACTAGCAAATGGAAGGGGATTGAACAAATGAAACATCGTGCTGTCCTTCATCATGCGAAAAAGACGGCGCACTCATTAGTGGCCGTCTGGTTCGATGTGAATATGGGTGAGGCGGATGTCATGCTCCTGCAGCAGCGCTTCTTCTACCGACTTGGTAATATCATGGCTTTTGATTACATTCAAATCCGGATCAACGAGAAGAACGACGTCGACAAGGGTAATATTGCCGTGTGAGCGGGCTTTCATGCTCGGCACACCGCGGACGCCGGGTACTTTTTCAACGGTTTTCTGCATCCCTTTTAACTTATCAAGGTCAAACGCATCGGTTAAAGCGAGAGATGCTTCAGAGAAAATGCCCCAGGCTGTTTTTAAAATAATTAAGCCGACAGCAAACGCAGTGAGCGGATCGAGCCAGCCGAGGCCAAGCCGTGATCCGATAATCCCGACAAATGCACCGATACTGACAAGGGCATCGGCTCGGTTGTCATGGGCAGCCGCCAGAATCGACTGGCTGTTGATCCGTTTGGCGAGGCGGATATTGTACATGTATACGCCGTACATAACAAATGCAGCTGCGAGAGCTGTCCAGGCCGTAAACAGGTCAGGTGTTTCATGATTGGCTTGAAAAAATGATTTACCAGCACCAAGCAAAACTTGTATGGCGACAGAAGCCATAATAAAGGCCGCTAAAAGAGAAGCGACGGTTTCTGCACGGAAATGACCGTACCGGTGGTTTTCATCAGGCGGCTTGCGGGCGATTCGAAGGCCGATCAAAATGGCGACAGAAGCAATAATATCCGTTGAGTTATTTAAGCCGTCTGCTTGAAGTGCTGCTGAACCGCCAATCCAGCCGACAGTCAGTTTAACGGTTGAAAGAAATAGGTAGGCCACGATGCTGATCCATGCGCCGCGTTCTCCTTTTTTTAAATCTTCATATGCTGTTTCCACCTATGGTTCCTCCAGAAAAGTTAGTGTTTATACTATACCAGCCCCCATTTAGGTGGGTCTACGGCAACATGATTGCGGGCGGCTTAACAAGTTGCCTCCATGCTACAATTGTTTCTTTTGACAAAAAAAAGAGTCGATTGCAAAATAACAGGGAAAAGAAAAAAGAAATTATAAATAGGTGGTGAAGATAATGGACACATTCAGCAATCTGCATCCCGCGCTGCAAGCTTTGGCTGGAGGCATGGTCAGCTGGGGGATGACCGCGCTCGGTGCAGCCGTTGTATTTTTTTTCCGGGATATTAAAGAGTCCATTATGAAAATGATGCTGGGATTCGCGGCTGGCGTGATGATCGCAGCTTCTTTTTGGTCGCTGCTGGCGCCGGCTATCGAATTCAGCGAAAAAAGCGG
>Ga0209463_1002477_pt1 | contig 10156 bp, 7 predicted proteins | sample AgamicMgSfrz_FD_187169 | JGI IMG/M metagenome (GOLD analysis project Ga0209463, IMG submission 187169) | Agave microbial communities from Guanajuato, Mexico - Mg.Sf.rz (SPAdes) (version 2) | ecosystem: Host-associated > Plants > Phyllosphere > Phylloplane/Leaf | place: Guanajuato, Mexico... | reverse complement strand
TATTTGGAGTTTATTTCATCGAAGTCTTATCACAATTGCGATTGTGCTTGCGTTTGTTCTTATTTTAATGATTCTTACCAAAACCGTTCATCCTCCCGCTGCAGCTAGCGCGATTGTCGCTATTAATACTCAAGCCGGCTGGGGATATTTAGGTATTATTATGATTTGTGCATGTGTGGTCGTATTGATTTCTACCGTGTATAACAATTTATTTCAAGACCGGCAGTATCCCAGGTATTGGGTTTGATATAAAAAAAGACGCCTTCTCATGGAAGACGTCTTTTTTTATTTATTTTTACCTACTGTGTTTTTTGCCGTTTCAGGATCGACATGTAGCTGAATATCAGACGTTAGTTTATGAGTGAGGATTCTTTTTACTGACTCATCAATTCGTTTCTCTGATATCTTCCCTTTTTTTACTGCTTGCAAAATACCGTTATACATTTTTTCTTGGCTATCAAGCGTATGACAGACTAACAGAACATCTGCGCCTGCTTCTACAGCTCGCACGCCTAGTTCTTCATACGTAAAGTATTTGCTTACAGCACCCATTTCAAGGTCGTCAGTCACCACAAGGCCGTTATACCCAAGCTGCTTACGCAGTAACTCTTGGATAATAATTGGGGAAATACTTGCCGGGTTTTCTTTATCATAAGCCGGATACTTGATGTGCGTTACCATGACGAAGAAGTTATTGTTATCTACGTTTCTGACCATTTGTTTAAATGGATAAATATCTCCGTTCTCTAAATCTAATTTATCTGCTTTAACAGATGATGTTTCTAAGTGCGGATCAATATTACTTCGTCCGTTGCCCGGAAAATGCTTAAGCGCAGCTGTTAGACCGTTCGCATTTAATCCTGACACGGCTGCTTCTCCAAACTCAGCCGCTTTTTCGGGGTCTGTACCGAATGAACGCGTATCTGTGTCAGACAAGTCCAAGACAGGCGCAAAGTCTACGTTAAAACCCATCGCCGCGAGTTCTTTTCCGTTATGATTTGCTGTTTGATACACAAGTTCTTTATCATTTTTCTGACCTAGCTCTTGCTGTGAAGGAATTGGTGATACTTGATCCTTCATGCGAACAATCGCACCGCCTTCTTGATCGATTCCCATCATCAGCGGGATTTGATTCTTGGTTTTCCGCGCTAAATCTTGCAGACTATTCGTTAACGTCGCTACTTGCTTTGGCGTTTTCATATTTCGATCAAATAAAATAACGCCGCCTGCATGATAGGTTGAGATCATCGTTTTAATATGCTCATCTACTTCTTCTGTTTGAAAACCCACGACCATCATTTGACCGATTTTTTCTTGTAGCGTCATGTTACTCATAAGTTCTTGCACTTGCTGATCTGTACTTTTAGGCTGACTTTTCCTTTTTTCTGCCGAAGCTTTTATTGGTTTTGTACTAATTTTTTCTGTAGTTGGTGCTTTTGCAACAGAAGAAGCAGGCTTCGACATAGATTGATAAGCCCAAACTGCTCCTATGATTAATACAACTGCGATTACTGCGTATAGAACGCCAAAGATAGGTTTTTTCATTTTTATTCAGTCCTTGAATCTACTTTATCAAGATGAGCTTCACTTAGACGCCATTTTCCATTCTCTTTTACAAGATCCCAGCTGCCTTCCCAATCTTGAACTAATGTGCTTCCATCTTCATTATCGTCATAAGACGTCATTTCAATGTAAGCTGTTGCTTCATTTCCGTCTACTTCCGTTACTTGAACTTCTGTTACATCATCTCTAGAGTTCGCTTGTAGCCCTTCTGACCAGTCTGCTAAATCAACTGAGCTTTTTCGGCTTGAAGCAAAGTAATTATAAGCTGATGAAAAATCATCACTGGTGATAAGATTATAATGAGACGTGATTGCATCTTTAATATCTGCTTCTTCTTCAGCAGATGTATCATTTTCAGCTTCAGTTTCCTCGTGGTCTTTAACCTCGCCTGAGTCATAAACTGTTGCTTCACTTTGTGAATCAAACATTAAATTGACTTCACTCGTATTTTTTCTAATCTCTACAACCTTCGTCTTCTTCGTACCCGATGCAAAATTTCGTTTTGCATACACTTTGACAGATCCGTCTGTTGGTAAAGGTCCTAAATAATCAAGGTCTCCTATTTCAGTATCGGTACTTTTTCCATTTACATACAGCGTTGCATCATCATAATCTGAATAGACGTACACTTCATAATCAGACCAATCAAAATCAACTCTTGCTGCTTCTTCTTCAGACGTATCAATGCTTTGCTGATTAGACACTGTTCCGTATTCGTTTTTAATGACCGCTTTAATTTTATGAGTTCCCGGTAAGAAAGGGCCCACATTTTTCTCTTCTTCATCGCTGTTGACTTTACCCACTTTTTGGTTGTCTACATACACCGTAGCGCCTTCTTCATTTGACGTTACAGCCGCATACGCTGGATTCACACGAACGGTATAATGGTCAAAAATGCCCCATTTCTTCCCGTCTTTTTGCAAATGCGCATATGGTGAAGGCTGGTCATCCGAATCATCACTGAGAGCAGCTTCTGCTTCATAAGATGCCGTTTCTTTTAATAATCCATCGTTAATGGATGAGAGAACCTTTGGATTATGATGTAAATATTCTACAAAAGACTTAGTTTGTTCATCATTTGCGCTAAGCTCAATTTGTCCTTCATTTACATAGCTTTTTACCTTGTCAATATCCTTCTCTTTGACCGCGTTCACAAATCCTTCCGAAACGGCTCGAGGTGACATCACCATTTTATCTACTGCATAATATCCCCCACCTAAAACAACGGCTGCTGCCAGTATAGAGGCAGACAGAACTTTTGTTTTTTTACTCATAGGTTTGCGGGGGTTCGAACGCTGCTGTTCCTCATAGCGAGGCTGATGAGCAGATGCCACTTCTTGATTTGCCGAAGCACTTTGACCGCATTCCGGGCAAAATTCCTGCTCTTTTGTTAATTTATGTCCACAATTACTGCAAAAATCCATCTCTATTCGCTCCTTTACGTGCTATACATAGCTAAAAAGCATCGCGCTAACGATGCCTTCTAGTATCACTTCATCCCTTTAAAACAAACTATTAAGTTCATCTCCAGTTACACTTAAGACAATTGCTTTTGCTTCTTCTAGTAATCCTTTACTTACCATAGACAGGGCGATAATAGTTACAACATACGTGATAAGAATGCTATAGACTTTATCTAATCCCCCAGGTGTATTGTTTTTAAAACTTGTGATAGTAAGTGGTATGACAAATAATATGCCTAACAACCCAAATAATAAGAAATATACGAAAATATCAATATGTATAAGTGATAGGACAATTCCTACAATAAATAAACCGGTCGGCACAATTGAAAATGTACCAAAGCGAGCAAACAGCTCTTTAAATGAAACATCTATTTTTGCTAATTTCACCACTCCATACGTTACTGCGACGATAACCACTAGTGCAATAAACATAAAAATACTTTGCTTCACAACGACATCAACAAAACTAATTCCACTTGCATCCGCAGCTGGCTTGGCATTTAAAAGCCCGCTACCAAAATCACTTTCCGGCTGCTCCCCCGTAGTAGTCGTGTAAATAACACCAAAGAACTTAACAAGCAACATCTTCCACCCAAAATACATCATAAGCGGAATACTAATTGCATAAAGAATAATTGTAATAAGAGCATTGATAAATTGTCCGTCTCCAACTCCTTGAGCTGTAGCTAAAGGATTCTTGATTCCTTGCATAAAATAACCGATATACATTTTTGAAATATGTTTAGCATTTTCCACATGCTGATTTGGCTGAGTAGGTTGGCCGCTAGGCTGAGAATATGTATGAGTAGCTGAATGATCAGCTGTTGCCGCCACTTGCTCTTTTACCCCTCCCTCTCCTAATTTTGAACCGCATTTGACACAAAACTTGCCACTTTTATTAAGATGGCCACAATTTGAACACTGCAAATTTCTTTTCCTCCTTTTAAGATTTTTTCCTAGAAATGTAGAAAAGCTAAAATCTACCTTTCTAACAAAACACATACTTTAGAATTATACACTATTTCCATTTATGTAGTACTATTTATTTTATTTTTATTTATTTTTTCTTTTATTTTAGTAAAAACAAGAATTCAATAGTCTTTTATATTCACTTTTTTAACATTTTATTATTCCCATGATCTTAAAGACATATTATAATGAGTAAAAACACTTTGTAATAATTTCCACAAAATTTCGAATCAAATAGTATGGAAAGGGAGAAAAACACTTGGGAAAACTGGATAATGGGCAAACAATTTATATTCAAAAAGAAACAAATGGAGCCGCTGTTACCGCACTTGTTTTAGGAATTATTGGATGTGTCATAGGATTTCTTCCTTATTTAGGATGGTTTATGGCCCCCGTATGGGCACTGGCCGTTTTATTTGGACTAATTGGTCTTCGCAAAAAATATCGCAGAGGCATGTCAGTATTAGGTCTTCTATTTGGTTTAGGAGGAGCTGCTTACAAAATTGGTTTTTGGATAGTGGCAGCTGGTGGATTTATGAGCTTTCTTAGCGGTGCGGCCGACCTTGATAGTACTTCTTCTACTTCCGTTTCCGAAGAAGTATCAGCAGAAGAAGATACGGACGATTATACGGAATCTTCTGCAGAAGAATCTTCAGAACAAGCTGATACAAGTATTGTTAAAAGAAAAGATGCCGCTTCGAACGATAGCGAGAAAAGTGGAGAAACCTCTGAAGAAGACAGTACAAATACTGAATCTAAGCAAACAGAAAATGATGCTGAGGTGCTAGAACTTACATCTTTTGACTTTAGTCGTACTAAAGACGTCATTGCTGGACGATCTAATCAACTATTTTTATTTGTATATGTTAGTGCAGAATTTGAAGCGGAGGAGCCTTTTTTAAGTGAAATAAATAGTCAAATGTCTAAATTTAGAAAAGCAGACATTGAAGTGATTGGGGTAACAGATGGTTCAGCCAAATATGCAGATAAACAGGCTATTCAAAGAGAATCTTTAAAATTTCCCGTTTATTTAGATAAATCAGGCCAATATTATGACCAAAAAAGTATTTTCTTTGTCCCTGCCGTACACTTACAAAGAGGAGATGGAACAGAACTTTTGGATATGAACGAAAATGGTATTGAAGAGATGACAACTGAAGAACTAGCTTTAGAGATCATTGATAAATCTAACCAATAAGAAGAAAACCCTCGGGTATGACCGAGGGTTTTCCTGTGTGTTTTACTTTGCTTCAGTTGAACTAATTAGCTGGTAAACACCTAAACTTCCATCGTCTAATACTTTTACTTTATGAATACTGTTGAACTTTTTGTATTTAACGGATCCATCTGCGTACGAAATATCATACTCTTCTGATGTATATACTTTATACATCGAATCATCAAGTTTTGTTACTCTATTTACGTTCAAGCTTAATAAGTCTTCTGTTATTCCTTTGTTGCTTAAATAAGATGTATACTCTTTCTGCTCTTTATATTTTGGGCCATTTGGATCGATAAAAGGCTCTGCGATAGAAAAATCTTCGTTGTCAATCGATGTAATTGTAGCATCCATATATTCTTCCATGAAACTAGATACTTCGCTATCAGACACTCCAGAAGTTGCTTCGGACTTTTCATCACTCGACTCTTCTTCCTCAGAAGAAGCCGATGCTTTTGCCGCAGCTTGTGTTGTATTTTCTTCATCAAAATTAAGCGCAACATCTTCCATTCCTTTTTTGATTGACACTTCTTCCGTTTTCTTTTCTCCAGAATCAAATTTACGTTCTGCGTATAGTTTTACAGAACCATCCATTGGCAGTGGGCCTAAGTAATCAATATCGCCAATTTCTGTTTTGGTGTCTTTACCATTAACGAACAGCGTAGCGTCATCATAATCTGAAGAAATGTATACCGCGTAATCTGACCAATCAAAATCTACATTCACTTCTCCGTCAGTGGCGTCAATTTTTTGTTCATTCTCAACTTTTCCATAATCATTTTTAACTTCACCTTTTACAGCATGTGTTCCAGGTAAGAGTGGTCCAATTTTTTTAGAAGAGTCACTGCTTACCGATGCAGCTTTTTGACCGTCAATGTATACTGTTGTTGCATTTTCCGTAGATTGTACTTTAGCATACACTGGGGCTACTTGTACGGTGTAATGATCAAAGATTCCCCACTTCTTTCCGTCTTGTTCTAACTTAGCATATGACGAGTGGTCTTCGCTTGGGACACCTGAACTGAGCGCTTTGCTATCTGCCGCTAGCCCTTCAGAGATGGATTTCATTACATCGGGGTTTTCATTTAAATATGTAATAAATGCTTTTGTTTGCTCGTCATTGGCTTTTAGCTTCGTTTGACCACCATTTACATATCCCTTTACTTTTGAAACGTCATTTCCTTTTACGGCTGCGACAAACCCTTCTGATACTGTTTTAGGCGCCATAATTGTTTTATCTATTCCGTAATAAGCACCGCCAAGTATGGCGGCTGCCGCTATCACTGAAATAGCAACGACCTTTGTTTTTTTATTTGAAGGCTTTACTGATTGTCTCGTTTCCTCTACTGAAGTTAATGCGGGTTCTACGTGACGCTGTGGTTCCACTCCTTCGCTAGAAGCGGCTTTTCTTTCTACAGGATGTCCACACTCTGGACAAAATTCATGCTCATTTGTTAACTGATGGCCACACTCTCTACAATATCCCAATTTCTACACTCCTTTTTTCATAATGGTATGAAAAAGCATCGTTAAAAACGATGCTTTTTGTCAAATTAAAAAAAGTCACTCAATTCAGTGCTTTCTCCCATTCTTGTAATAATTGCTTTTGCTTCTTCTCCTAAGCCATTTGCAATGAATACCGATACAATCATAATGACTACGTATACAATAAGAGTACTATAGATACGATCAAGTCCATTTGTTGAGCTTGGCTTGAAGCTTGCAATGGTAAATGGAACTACAAGGAAAATACTTAATAAACCAAAGTTCATAAAATATGAAAAGAATTCAACGTGAAGAAATGCAAGTACAAGCCCAATTAAAAGGAGAGCCGTCGGAATAATTAAAAACGTGCCAAAGCGTGAGAAAAATTCTTTAAAGGAAACGTCTACTTTTCCAAACTTTGCGGCAACATACGTTGCTCCAATAATGACCGCGAGTCCAATAAAAATAAAAATCCCTTGTTTAAAGACAAAATCAGTAAAGTTGAAATGAATAATACTATTAATGTCCGTAGCTTTTATAAAATTAACTCCCATATTAAATTCCTCTATATCAGATGGATCCATCTCTGCACTTATAACAGGGAGTTTAAACATACTTCGAACAAATTGAATCAATAGTAGCTTCCAGCCCACATACAGCATAATAGGTATACTAAGAGCATAAAGAATGACTGTGATAAGAGCATTGATAAATTGGCCTTCGCCTGCTGCTTGCGCTGTAGCTGTGGGATGTTTAATTCCTTCCATAAAATAACTAAAAAATGATTTTGACACCTTTTTCGCCTGCTGAACACGCTGATTAGGTGGTTGAGGCGCATACGCTGTTTGCGGCTGAGGTTGAGGCTGATATTCAGATGCTGCTGCTGTCTGACTTACAGCTACCTCTTCTTGCAGTTTATGACCGCACTTCACGCAAAATTTTCCGCCATCATTAAAATGGCCGCAATTTGAACAATTCAAATGCTCCTTCCTCCTTCAATAAATTGTTTAAAATATAGTTATATAGATTTATGTAAAGAAAATCTATATAATTCTATATTCACACCTTTTAGCATTATACACCATTTTTGGTATTTTAGGAGCGTTATTTTTTAAATATATCCGTTAAAAAAAGCTCTGTACAAACTTTGATACAGAGCTTTTTTAGATATAATTTTATATTTAATTCACTTCAGTCGAGCTAATTAATTCATTCACGCCTAAGCTTCCGTTAGCCTGCTGCTGAATTTTGTGCACACTTTTGAATTTTTTGTGCTTCACGCTGCCGTCGCCATATGTAATGTTATATTCTTCTGAAGTATTTACTTGGTAACCGTTTGGTATAGGTTCTACTTTCGTCACCTCAAAATTTAATAAATCTTCTGTAATATTCTTTTGATTTAGATATGCAGTATACTCTTTTTGTTCGCTATACTTTTTCCCAGCTGGATCAATATACGGCGCTGCAATTGAGAAGTTATGACTTTTAATCGATTCCATCGTTGCATCCATGTACTCTGTCATAAATCGTGTAAGGTCGGCTGTATCGGATACATCTTCATCTTCCACCTCAGCTGTATCTTCTGTTTCTGTACGAACACCTTCATCCGTATTTTCCACGTCTGTATCATCAACTACCACTTCACTATCATCATTATCGTTTCCCTCTAACTTAGCGGTTTTCATTTGATATACTATTGGATGCTCCTCTTTAACCTCCTCCACATTTTCTGAGAACGAATCATATGCGTCCTCTACATCATCAAGCAGCCATTTCTTTTTCGTTTCATCGTACACTAATCTGTATTTAAGAACTTTTTCCTCGTTTTCAAAGCCTGAACCATAGTCAATACCGTACAATTCTTTACCGACGATGGTAGCTTCCCAACTTCCTTCATCCGTGTAATTCAGTTCGCCTGTATTCAAATCAAACGTTGTACCTACGTATTTGATTTTTGAGTACTCCGTGTCCATTCCATCGCCAATAGATTCCGTGACTGCACGCTTGTAATGATTCGTAACGTTCTCTAATGCATTCGGCTTACCTGTGCTATAAACCTTAAATAAGTTTTTATTCTCAGCAGCTGCTATTTTCATTAACGCATTTTCTAAATCTTTATCTCTACCAAAGTTGTATTGAATTTCATCGCTATCAATAGGAATATTATTACTTGTCATTTCTCCCCAAGGAAAGTTTGCTGCTACTTTCATACTCATTGAGCCATCCGTTACAACAGGACCAAATTCAGATGTTTTAAATGGATTAAGGTTTACCTTTTTCCCGTCAATTAACAATTTCCCTTTCATATCTGGAGGATTTTCTCCCAAATCAATGGCAATGTCTTCGCCTTTCAAATCCAAGGATACTGTTTTTTTGTTTATATTATCCATAAATGAGACTGTGTCTTTTGTGACCAAATCGACAAACTCAGTTTTATATCTTCCTTCTACTTTGTGCATACCAGGCACGTAAGGTCCATACGTTTTCGAAAAATGATTGGAAGAAGCATTCCCAACTTTTTTCCCGTCTACATAAATGGCTGTATTTTTATAATCCGTTTCTACTTCTAGATACATGGGCTTTACTTCAATCGTATATTTATCAAAAAGAAAAGCTGTTTTCCCACGTTGTGCTAACTGAAAAGGAAGAACCTCTGGGTCATCTTCATAGCTGCTGCTTAACTCTTTATCTAGATTAATTCCTTTATCTAATGCTTGAGATTCTACTTTTAATACGTCTATCATGTCATTTATTTCATCAGGATGCTTTTGAAAGTATGTCATAAACCCTTTAACATTTTCTTTGTTTATTTCCAAATTTGAATCCTGAGAACTTAACAGATGAGCCACAGTTTTTTGATCATTATTATGTATGGCTGTTTCAAAGCGATCGATAACTCTATCTTTATCAGTAAAATGCTCCCCTGCCTTATATCCTCCTATTAATAGAACGACCGCTGCTCCTGCAGCAATAAGTTTTCCTTTTGTCTTTTTAGACATTTGCTTAGGTGGCTCGGGTGATTGATTTGATGTTCGCCCAACGCTACAATTCCCTTGAAGCGATGTCTGTTGTGCGCTGTTTTGTTCAACAGGTCGCCCGCATTCCTGACAAAATTCCGCTCCTTTCTTTAACTGCTTGCCACATTCTTTACAAAATAACATGTATGTATCCTCCTGATGAAAATGATATTAATTTATGTATATATTTTCTTAAACTCTCATTCTTCTAGTTATAAAATAGGTAATTATACTCATTAAAATATTACCATACATGACACTCTTTTCTTCATTTTTTGATTTATTTGTTTATTTAACCAATTAAACTATTTTATGCCTTAAGCATCTTGTTTTAATTTTCAGAATTGTTTATACTCAAGACGTCTTTGTTTTTTTAGAAAAGCAATGGAGGTGAATTTACAGCACGGTCTATACATACTCAAGGGGGATTTTTTATG
>Ga0209463_1002476_pt1 | contig 10159 bp, 12 predicted proteins | sample AgamicMgSfrz_FD_187169 | JGI IMG/M metagenome (GOLD analysis project Ga0209463, IMG submission 187169) | Agave microbial communities from Guanajuato, Mexico - Mg.Sf.rz (SPAdes) (version 2) | ecosystem: Host-associated > Plants > Phyllosphere > Phylloplane/Leaf | place: Guanajuato, Mexico... | reverse complement strand
TTAGTTCTGTTGGGAGTTCGCCTTCGTAATGCTGACCGAACCACATGATCTGACCGGAATCCGGTAGGACGACCCGCTGAAGCATATTCAGCAGCGTGCTCTTTCCCGAACCGTTATGTCCCAATATGGCGACCACGTATCCTTCGGGAATTTCGAGATCAATCGGGCCAATGATTCTACGCTTGCGCATCTTCGACACACCGTTTAGCTGAACCGCTAGTGGTTCCATGTTTACTCACCCCTTATTTCGGATAGTAGATCAACTGCAGAATCTCTTGGAACAACCTTGCCATTTCTTCTTCACTGCAGCCAACCGATTTACCTGAAAGCACAGCTGCCTGCAGCGCCTCTCTTGCTGCTGTCAATTTGTAAGTTTCCCGATCTCCTGCCTCAACCTTGGCTACAAATGTCCCCGTACCCTGCTTCGTTCGAAGCAATCCTTCATTCTCCAGATCCTGGTAGACCCGTCGAACAGTAATCACGCTGCAGTTCAACGATCCTGCAAATTCGCGAATGGACGGCAAATGCGTTCCCTCCCCCAATTGACCCGTTATAATTAAAGATCTTAGCTGGTTTTCAATTTGGTGATATAAAGGTTCAGCACTGTTCTCATTAATTTGAATCGGTATATTCAAGCCCTGCACCTCACCCTCGCGTACACTTCAGTTCACTTGCACGATAGTGCCGGTCATCCTCGATGTCGTTCTATATTGACCTACCATCAACTTAAATCTCGCTTCGATAATTTCCTTAGTGTGATGCGACTAAGCAACCACAATACTGCAAAACCTAGGATTAACGAAACCCACATGAAAGGTGATAACAACCCCCACGTTTTGCTAATCTCTACGGCATAATCCATTCCGTTCCCGCCCATGATTCGAATGATGACCGCAATGAGGACAATCACAGGTATAAACAGCATGCTGATTAACAAATACTTTTTGCCTGTGTGTAAAAATTCTCCAAAGATATAAAACCCTGTGATCAGAACCCCATATCCTGTACAGGTTAGGGCAAAAGCTAGATATTGATCCCATCGGAATCCTTCCAGATGCATCACGGAGACATACAATGCGCCATAGTAGAATATGCCATTATAGATAAAGGCCAGCAATGCCTGCTGAATGCGTCCCCACATGACGGTCTCTGCCGAGATGGGAAGTCTGCGATAGTAGGTCAGCATCTGTGTATACGAATCTTCTTGTATGTAGCGAAAAGAACGTCTGGAAAAGATAAATCCTTGAAATGGAATCATCAGCATGAAGTAGGAATCGGAAATTGTGTTAAGCACATTTTCCTCCCTCTGTCCATGTAACATGACACCACCCATAGCTCCAACGTAGATCATAAACATTGCAGACCATAACCATTGAAGACGATCCTTGCTCCATTCGCTGCGGGTAAGCCACCACGCCTGCTTCCAATTGTTCATAACTTTGCCTGCCTTTCCATCTCACGCTTTACTGTGCAAGCTGTGTTCACTGTGTTTACTGTATATATGAATATACACAGTATACAGACCTTCACTTCGTATCGTCAACCCTTTTTTTCCTGAATCAGGAATATAGCAGGAAATTTATTCCCTTAATGATTCGATATGAAAGGCAGACAGCACGGCGGATCCCACTGTGATCGTTCAGCTTTGAGCTGCAAATGTGCAGGCAAACAAAAAAAAGAGAGCTGACTCCGATATTGTGCGAACACAAATCGGAATCAACTCTTTCAATTTTCCGGCACCTGTATGCAGAAGAGGTCAATCTTTTACACTAAATTGTAGCCGCTTGGCAAACTGCGATTACTGCGGATGGCACGGATTTGGGCCAGTGTCAGCCGTTGATTGGTGGAGATCAGGGATTCCACATCATTACCGCGAATCAGATCATCCAAATCCCTCAGATTGGTATTGCCACGATAGACGCGGAATCCACCCTGAAAGTTTGGTCTCGTAAACACAACCAGCGTTGCATTCGAACTTGTCGAGAAAAAGCGCAGGCTCTCTACTCCATCCAGAATATTGTCCAGATTGCGAAGACCCGTATTACCACGGTAGATCCGGCTTCTTCCTCTGTAGTTCTCTTCTGAATACACCGTGAGACGTGGATACGTTTGACTGACTTGAACTGTTTTTTTCATTTGTTGTTCCCCCCTCTCGATCTCATTCTATGAAAGGATGCGAGAGAAGGTATGGACGATTGAACGAATCGATTCATCCATTTTTCATATTTTCAAAGAATTTGGATTATATTCTACACCCCGAGGATGACTTCCCATACGGGACGTGTATGCCCGCCAGGATATAGGAGATACAGAAGTACATATACTATGACGCCTGTCAGCGCACTGCTGAACCAGATCATGGACGTAAACCGGCCCCAGCGGCGATGCGTAGCAAATTTTTTCTTGAATCCCAGCACCAGAGTAGAGATTCCGAAGACCGCAGCTGCCGTAGCGAGAATAATATGAAAAATCAGAAAGATTCGGTAGAAGATCTCCATCTCCGGATCACCGCCCCAAGCGGTATTTCCAACAAATATCGTTCGGGACATATAGATGACAAAGAAAAGCAGGGCCGCGACGGCCCCCGCTACCATCATGGATTGATGAGCCTCCTTTTTGCCGCGAACAATTAATACCCATCCAATCCCAACCAGTACAGCACTAATCACAATGAAAGAAGTACTGATCGTAGGCAGCAAAAAATGCATATCCATCGTGTGTTCCCCCTCTTGTCTGAACATAACCTAGGCTTATTTCGCAGGATTAAGCGGTCCACCTGAACGTTCTACAGGATATGGATCATCATCATCTTCGCGTTTTTCCTTGCGGTACCATTGAAAAAAAACATACGCCAGCATGGATACGAAGATACCCTCCTGAATAAATTTCATGACTATACCACCCACCTGCTGATCCTCCTTGGCGGAGGACAGGAAGTTGAAGAAGCCCGGACCTCCGAACGTACGCAATAATGCCGAAGAGTCTCCCGACACGCAATATCTCATGGCTTCCGCCCATACGGCAGGATTGCTATACGTTTCATATAATGGCTCGGACGCAAAAATAATCAGGCCGCAGGCGGGTGTTAACAGCACCATATTAAGAAAGATGAATCCAATCTTCGACAGCCCTGATGCCTGTCTTGCCTCCGGCAGCGGATTAAGGAGTGTCCACCACATAAGCATGGAGGTAATAAAGAGAACCGCGTAATACAGTCGGTGGACCGTAAAATGAAGCATGACATAATCATGGACAACAGGCAGATGATACAGCGAAAATAATCCGTTGAAGAGTAATGCAGCGACAATCGGATGAGCCAAAAAGGATAACTGCCGTGCTGGCAGCCACCGAATTATTTTTCGCCATACCCAGATCGGCAGTCCTTTCATTAATAAAGGTGGAGCAACCAAATAAGACAAAGCCATGCTTACCATGTGAAAGCTGAACATAACATGCCCCAGCAAATTAAATGGCCCTGCCTGGGCAAGGTAGAACACGGCGAGACCAATGATAAACATGATTTTCTGAGCAGTAGTAGCAGCTTCTGCATCAGTAACCCTTTCACTTAACGGACCTACGACAAAAAGATATACAGCTGCAATGAGCAGAAATAATGCAAGAATTAAGGGACTCCATAAATCATTAAAACTAAAGTATTGCAACCCGAGCATACGGGAAACCTCCCGGTGACCTGATTTGGTTATAGCCTGAAACCAACTTTCCATTCCATCGCCTAAAAGGGGAAAAGACGGCGGCACTGCGCCGCCGCCATCTCATTTACCACCAAACCCAATAGAGTGCCATGATAATGCACGTGAATGCTACGAAAAATCCGAAAGCCATGAACAGGATGGGCATCAGATGACCCTTATCCTTCATGTGCATCCAGTATCCAAGCTGGACAAACACCTGAAGAATGGCCATGACCACCAAAAGGATAATGGTAAAGGACGTATTAACGCCCCCTGCCTTAACGGCTGCAAACGCAATGAGTGTCAGGATGATGGAGAATATAAACACAACGACATGTTTCTGCGGTCCTTCTGTCCGGTGACGATGTTTCACAGGTTGTTGATCACTTTTATCCTGTACCGACATGTGTTAACCCACCTTTCCGAGCAGGTAGACGACCGTAAAGATGAACACCCAGACCACGTCAATAAAGTGCCAGTACATTGCGGAGACGTATACCTTTGGTGCAGTTACGACCGTTAATCCTTTTCTGAACAGCTGCCCGATAATAAGTCCGATCCACAGAATACCAAATGCAACGTGGGCTCCATGGAATCCAACCAATGTGTAAAAAGCGGAGCTGAATGCACTGGTGGTCATCCCGAACTCTTTGTGCACCACATATTCATAGAACTCATAAATTTCAATACCGAGGAATCCAAGTCCCAGCACTACCGTAATTCCGAGCCAAAGCGCCAACGCATTTCGGTTGCCCCGATGCATGGCCTGGATCGCAAAGACACTTGTCAGACTGCTGACGAGGAGTATAAAGGTAGCTGCTGCCACCAGCGGCAGATGAAACAGTTCATTTGCCGATGGCCCTTCATTCGTCTGGCCGCGAAGCGCCAGGAAGGTTGCGAAGAGTGTTCCGAACAATACCGTCTCGCCGCCAAGGAACAGCCAGAAGCCAATGAGCTTATTGCGTCCCTCCAGCGTTGCTTTCTCCGGTTCATGCGGCAATTGGCCACTTACCGGTTCGGCATGTGAAGTTGTCATGTTCTAACCCCCTTCTCATCCTGATCCTCCGGCTCGATATGCCAGCCATGATCGTCATAAAGTGAACGCAGTGCCATCGCACCGAATGTAATCAGAAGGCCGATAATAACCACAATATAGTTGTTGAATAGTCCATTCATAAAGGCATTGCCGAAATCATCTTTGCTAAACATCAGGCCCAGTCCGGCAATGAAAATACCGACAGACATGACAAACGGCAGCGGCGTTGCAGATGGCATATGAATCGAACCTACCGGTTCAGCAGGTGTCATCTCCGTGTGTCCGGCCATCTTTTCCTTCCAATATGCATCGATTCCCCGAACAAGCGGAGTCTGCTTGAAGTTATATTCCGGTGGTGGAGACGGGATGGACCATTCCAACGTACGGCCATCTTCCCACGGGTCATTTGGAGCATTCACCGGTTTTCTCGTTGTGATTACGATGTTCACGAGGAACATGATCACCCCGACACCCATCAGGAATGCTCCCACGGAGCTGACCAGGTTAAGCAGGTCAAAGTCCTGATTCGGCAAGTATGTAACGATCCGGCGCTGCATCCCCATAAGACCCAGAAAATGCTGTACAAAGAACGTTAATTGGAAACCGATCATGAATGTCCAGAATGTCCATTTCCCAAGTGTTTCGCTCAAAATGCGACCAAACATCTTCGGCCACCAGTAATGCAGTCCAGAGAACAACCCAAGCACCAATCCACCAACGATTACGTAGTGGAAGTGGGCCACGACAAAGTACGTATCGTGGAACTGGAAATCGGCTGGTGCAGATGCGAGCATGACACCTGTAACACCACCCATAACGAAGGTGGGAACGAATCCTACGGCAAACAGGTTCGCAGCCGTAAAGCGGATCTGTCCACCCCACATCGTAAAGAGCCAGTTAAAGATCTTGATCCCTGTCGGTACAGCGATCAGCATGGTTGAGATGGAAAAGAGTGCGTTGGCCACATTACCCAGACCCGTTGTAAACATATGGTGTGCCCATACCATGAATCCCAGGAAGGCAATCAGGATCGTTGCAAACACCATGGAGCTGTAACCAAACAATCTCTTACGTGCAAAAGTCGGAATAACTTCCGAGATAATTCCAAACGCTGGCAAGATGAGTATGTACACTTCCGGATGTCCGAAGATCCAGAAAATGTGCTGCCAGAGTACCGGGTTACCGCCATTTGCAACATCAAAGAAGTTGGCTCCCAGAATTCGGTCAAATGTTAGCAGTACTAATCCTACTGTAATGGCAGGGAATGCAAAAAGGATAATGGCTGATGTGATAAACGTCGTCCATGTAAACATCGGCATCCGCATATAGGACATGCCTGGTGCACGCATTGTAATGATCGTGGCGAGAAAGTTAATGCCACCGATGAGTGTTCCTAGACCGGCAATCTGTAGACCGATTGTGTAGAAATCCACACCATGAGTCCCGCTGTACTCACTACTGGAGAGCGGCGTATATGACGTCCAGCCTGCATCAGGCGCCCCGCCCATAATCCAGCTCAGGTTGAGCAGCAGTCCGCCAAACAGGAACGTCCAGAAACCCAGTGCATTAACAAATGGAAAGGCGACGTCCCGGGCACCAATCTGCAAAGGGACAACAGCATTCATGATGGCAAATATGATTGGCATGACACCAAGGAAGATCATCGTTGTTCCGTGCATCGTAATCAATTCGTTAAAGACCTGAGCCGATACAAAACTATTCATCGGCTTCATCAACTGAATCCGGATTAGAATCGCTTCAATCCCGCCAATTCCGAAGAAAAATCCACCTGCAATTAAATAAAGAATAGCAATCTTTTTGTGATCGACGGTGGTGATCCAATCCATCAAGCCCCTGTACCGCTTGACGCTATGAGCATGAGCCAAGGTAGTGTACCCCCTTCTTCGTCCTTGCTGTTCTATTCATAGTCCAATTTGTAGTTGGCTAGATATTCGGCAATTCCGTCGATTTCTTCATCCGTAAGTCCAAGATCTTTTGGATTCGGCATCGTATTGCCTGGCTTCACGGATTGTGGATCATGGAGCCATTGTTTCATGTTATCCAGCACCGGATTACCTTCTTCCTGTCCCTCACGCTGGTTCAGCAGGATACCTGCCACAGCTTCCTTGCCGCCGATTCCTGTTAGATTCGGCGCAACAGGTCCGCCCTGATCGCCAACGGCGTGGCAAGAAAGGCAGTTCGTTTTGAACTTTTCAGCAAGTTGTGTGTCTTCTGGCAGCACTGCCGGTGCTTTCATCTCATTGACCCATCTGTCAAAGGATTCCTGGCTGACTGCTTTTACTTTGAATTCCATAAAGGCATGCGACCTTCCGCATAATTCCGCGCATTTCCCGCGGTAAACGCCTTCATTTGGAGCTGAGAAGCTAAATCGGTTCACTGTTCCATCCGGGTTTGTGTCCATTTTGCCCGCAAGAGACGGCACCCAGAAGGAGTGAAGCACGTCTGCGGTTTTCAATTCGAATGCGATTTTTTTGCCGGTCGGGATGATAAGATCTTGAGAGGTGGTGACATCATATTGAGGATAAGTGAATTCCCACCAATACTGATGTGAGGTAACTTTGACCTGAATTGCATTTTTGTCCTTGGACAAATCCTCGCCTTGGGCAAAGATCGTCTGAACCGTCGGTACGGCCAGTACAATAACCAGCAATAGCGGAATGGCTGTCCAAATGACCTCCAGCTTGAAATTGCCTTCAACCTGTTCGGGAACTTCATTCTGCCCGGCACGCCTGCGAAACCGGATCAGCACATACGCAGCAATGGCAAATACAATGATGAGCACCACGATCATAATCGCAATGGACAGCTTCATCAGATCATATTGGCCTTGTGCCACAGGACCCTGAGGTTTCATTACCGACAAGTCTTCCCGCCCGCATGCGGATAGCAGTAAAGAGAACATTGCCAGCAAGGGGAGAATTCGCTTTGCAACCTGCCACTGTTTCATCATTGATCTACCCCACTTTTTTAACATTTTCGTAGATTACCGTTATCGCTCGAAGATTCAGCCCAATTATGTCGCTTCAGCCCGATACGTATAATCCTGTCCGTCATACAGAACGCTTACAAAAACAACGCTGCAAGAACCCCCTTCATTTCCTTCCAAGGGCATGTCTGCGCATTCTTCCAATTCATTCTATATGGTTCAATCACTTATTAAATATAAGTTGAGGGTATGATTTTGTCAATCTTTGGACACATGTTCACAAATTGTTCACTTATGTATAAAAACCGCACCACAACTTAGTTTGCAAACGATTTCAGTTATAAATGTAAACCTCTTAATTTGAAAATATTTGCCATATTTCGGTGATTTATCGTGGATTTTCAGTGACTTTTCTCACATGAAAAACATGCAGTATTATGCAAAAAGATAAGGCTTTTCTCAGCTGCCTTTTTTCCAGCTTCTACAGGGCCAAATGCTCCATTCTGTTCTCATTCACATCAATGAACTGGCTTAGGCGCTTGACCCTGTAATTCAGCTTCTCTCCTAAACTACCAATTGTACACACCAAATTCCCCTGTCAGAGGACTTACGTTCCATCGGTTAGTATAAGCGGTCCATCCCGCGTTATCGCTATCGTATGTTCATACTGGACTCCCCAAGTTCCATCTACCGTCCTGACAGTCCATCCATCTTCATCCCAGAACACGGCTCCAGAACTACCTCTCGTAAATATGGGCTCAATTGTAATAACCATGCCTTCGGTGAGCATCATGCCCGTCCTGCGTTTACCATAAGGCAGTACATTGGGAGGTTCATGAATATACTGACCAATCCCATGACCGATGAGTGGCTTTACAATGCCATAGCGGTACAATCTCGCAGTCCGTTCAATGGCGTTGCCGATATCCCCCAGCGTATTTCCTGGCACGGCTTGTGCTATAGCCCGATGGAGAGCCCTCTCCGTGCGTTTCATCAGCTTGCGAATAGATCTGCGTTGTTCTCCGATTCCGTAAGTCCATGCCGAGTCAGCAAGCCAGCCATCCTTATTTACCACCATATCAATGGTCACAACATCCCCTGCAGCCAATTCCCGATCATCCGGAAAGCCGTGACAGACAACTTCATTAACTGAAGCACAGGTCGCATAAGGATAGCCCTTATATCCCTTCTGCTCCGGTGTGGCTCCTCGATCGGCCAGAAATGCCTCTACCCGTCTGTCGATTTCACCTGTGGTTATGCCAGGGGTGAGCCATTGTTCGATATGCTCGTGGCAGCTTCGCAGAATCCGGCCTGCTTCCCGCATGTAGTCAATCTCTTCTCTCGTTTTCAAAATAGGGTCCACATGCATTCATCCTTCCTGCCTATGTGTACTTCCATGTATATGCAGAAGGAATGCAACACAGCCCAAAAGTGGTGCAATGCCTCATATCCTTTCATTGCACGAGTAAATGTCAGGACAGCAAAAAAAACCGCCTGCCGGAGCATATCGCCCGGGAGACGGTTCTATTCATATCGGAACAGTATAATTCAATGATGTGTTTCAGGACACGGAAGAATCCATCTTGACAAGCTCGTGCTCGACCACAGAAGTCAATTCTTCCTCATATCCACCCGTAATCCGGTATTTCCTCACGTACTCCTTCACGAATTTTTTTGGATCCTTAGGACGGAAAATCCGAGTCATTTCCCTCAAACTTTCTTTGACCTCATTGTGACCTTTCGTTGCCATTGTAATTCCCTCCCAAAACGTTGAAAGTGAATGCTCCGTTTAGAGAACGCCGAATAAGTCTTAAATGCCATCCATGAAGTTGTGTGCGCGGCTTAAAGCAAGCTTTAGGTCGGGAACCTCGCTTAAAGCAAGTACCTGACACTATAAATACCCGATATGATTCGGTTTGAATCATAATCTTATTGTAGCATATTCGGGAGTATGTTACGACTTGACGATTTTACTTATTATTTATAACGGTTTTTACGCCCAAAAAGTTTAATTCCGAATCATATTATATGAATATGCCCCTTCTGTACGGAATTAATTCTATCCAGCATAACACGGAACTATTCGGGGGATATTATCACGGACAACCCATACAGTTAAATTACTGGTATCCAAAGGAGGCGCTGTTTCATGGACCGCGAAGAACAGGATATGCTGCCCCTTTCGCATGAAAAGGTGGAAGTCGATGGAGTTTACATCAACGAAGCGGGACGCGAGGAACATCTGCACCGTGGTCAACATTTCCCGGCTGATCCGGTTCTGGGCAAATCGGAGTGGAAACTCACCGAGTTTATGTTTGACAATCATCATGAAGGCCGCACGGATGAGCGCCTGGTACCCAAAGAGAACGATACCGACAAAATCGGCAAAGTTACTCATCCACGCAAAAACTTTCAACGAAAAGATCTTTAAATTCGTTTAAGCCTGTTGATTATCTCGAAAACATGACGGGGCACATCACGCCA
>Ga0209463_1002474_pt1 | contig 10173 bp, 7 predicted proteins | sample AgamicMgSfrz_FD_187169 | JGI IMG/M metagenome (GOLD analysis project Ga0209463, IMG submission 187169) | Agave microbial communities from Guanajuato, Mexico - Mg.Sf.rz (SPAdes) (version 2) | ecosystem: Host-associated > Plants > Phyllosphere > Phylloplane/Leaf | place: Guanajuato, Mexico... | reverse complement strand
ATTCCGCCTTGACCTTGTTGGTTGTCGTTTGCTCCACAGCCTGTTGCTAGAAGAAGAACAGCACCAAGAGTAAAAATAGAAAATTTCAAAGTGTTCACTCCTTTGTAGTATTGATACGTTTGTTAATCTGCGTCATAAAGGTGCACATTATACAAAGGATGAAAAAATATATCATAAAAAGCAAAAGAATAATGCTTTTGTACCCTTAATAAATACATTTGTCCTTTGTGAGTGGAATTTTTGAAAGTTTTTTTCAATAAAGGCTTAATTTTTTGAAAATTTGTGCTATGATAGTAACAATATTTTATTTCAGCATTGTAAACAATCTATTGAAGAAGGTGTATGAGGAATGAAAGTAGCAAAATTTGGTGGAAGCTCTGTTGCGAGTGCAGAAAAATTTATGAAAGTTGCGGATATCGTCATGACGGATCAGGAGAGACGTATTGTGGTAGTTTCTGCTCCTGGAAAACGATTTAAAGACGATATAAAGATGACAGATTTGCTCATTGCTTTAACAAGCCAAATTTTAACGGGAAATTCCTATGCGGAAGAGTTTAAAGCAATTATTGTGCGCTATAAAGAAATTGCAGATGGCTTGAAGCTAAAAAGTTATATTTGTGATGAAATCGCAGAAAATCTTCAAGACATTATTGATACATACAAAGAAGACGCTAATCGTCTGTTAGATAGTGTAAAAGCAAGTGGTGAAGACAATAATGCAAGGCTTATGGCTTTTTATCTCCAAAGCTTAGGTGTAAAAGCACAATATGTAAATCCAAAAGAAGCGGGCATCTTTGTAACAGACGAGCCAGGAAATGCTCAAGTTCTAGAACAATCGTATAGAGAGCTAGCCAATCTAAGAGAACGAGAAGAAATTCTGGTTATTCCCGGGTTTTTTGGTTACTCAGAACAAGGAAATATTGTAACATTCCCGCGGGGGGGTTCTGATATTACGGGTTCCATTGTAGCAGCGGGTGTAAAAGCAACAATGTATGAAAACTTTACAGATGTAGATTCTATTGTGTGTGTCAATCCTACAATTGTAGAAAAGCCAAAAGATATTAAGGAAATTACGTATAGAGAAATGCGCGAGCTATCTTACGCAGGGTTTTCTGTTTTCCATGATGAAGCTCTTCATCCTGTTGTAAGTCAAAAAATCCCTGTTTGTGTAAAAAATACGAACAATCCACAAGCGCCAGGGACGTTAATTGTAGCAGAGCGTGATTACTCAAAACAACAGGTTGCAGGAATTGCAAGTGATGAAGGATTTTGTAGCATTTATGTTTCAAAATATTTAATGAACAGAGAAATTGGTTTTGGACGTCGACTATTACAAATTTTAGAAGATGAACAGATTTCTTATGAACATACGCCATCTGGCATTGATGATATGTCTATTATTTTGCGGAAATGTCAGCTCACAAATGGAAAAGAAGAAAGAGTGCTTGAACGCATTCAAAAAGAGCTGAATGTTGATGATGTTAAAGTACAGTACGGTTTAGCTTTAATCATGGTAGTAGGAGAAGGGATGACAAGCTCTGTTGGAGTTGCAGCTAAAGCAACAAATGCATTCTCTGAAGCGGGAGTAAACCTTGAACTGATTAACCAAGGTTCTTCAGAAGTAAGCATGATGTTTGGTGTAAAAGAAACAGAACTAAATAAGGCTGTGCAATCTCTGTACAAAGCGTATTTTGAACAACCTGTATCAGCGTTAACTCTATAAAAAAGAGCGGTCAAAATTGACCGCTCTTTTTTATACGAGAACTTTTTGTTCTTTTTCGAAATATTGGTGAATTACATCGTATTCACAGTATGGAACATTTTCTTTCCCAATGACTTGATAGCCACTAAAACCAAGACCAGTAAATACAATAAGGTCATCCTTATCCGCAAGTGAAAGAGCTTTATGAATGCCACGTTCGCGGTGAAGTTTAACATGAACGGAAGATGAAGAAGAAAAGCCCTTCATCACATCGTCTACCATGTTTCTTCTATTATATAGACCAGGATGATCAACAGTAACGACGATTTCATCAGCTTTTCCATCCACAGCTTTTCTAATGAAGGGGCGCTGCTTTGGATCTCTTAGTCCAACGCCTGTTACCATCAAAATCAAATGTTTATGAGGAAGATTTTTAACAGTTTTAACGAGACTTTCTAATGCTTCCGGTGTATGAGCATAATCGAGAATAATTTGATGACTTGGATAATTGGTAAGGAGCTGGAATCTTCCTTCTGGGCCTGTAATAAAGTTTGCTGCTTTTAAAAGATCTTGTATAGATATTTTCCTATGAAGACATGCAGAGAAAGCAGCAAGAAAGTTCGCGATATTATGATCTCCATGAATTGGAGCTTTGATAAGGTAGTTATCTCCGGATACATGCAGTTGAAAGGCTGTCCCCGTTTTCTCTACTTTTATGACCTTAGCAAAAACATCTGCCTTTTGTATCATACTATATGTAATAACTTGTCCTTTAAATAAAGATAAAATGTCTTTGCTCATTCCCTCATCATCTAGATTAACAACAGCTTTCTTAGCACGTGTAAAAAGCTTCAATTTTGCTTTTTTGTATTCTTCAAAGTTGTTATGAAAATCCAGGTGATCTGGCGTTAAATTCGTGTGAACAGCTATATCAAATAAAATACCTTCTACTCGTTTTTGCTCAATAGCGATCGAGGTTACTTCCATTGAAACGGCTTTTAACCTTTTTTGAACAAAGTGAGAAAAAGTTTCATGAAGGTGTCAGGTGCTTCAGGGGTTGTGTGGGTAGTGTGAGTGAAGTTAAGTTCTTTTTCATGATCCCAAATACCAGCTGTTCCAATTGATTCTGTCCTCATCCCAACTCCATTTAAGAGAGAGCGTACATATGCGGTAACCGTTGTTTTTCCGTTTGTTCCTGTTACACCAACAGTTGTTAAAGCTTGGTCAGCATGATAATAGAAGTAGGAAGAGAAAAGGCCCATCGCTTTTTTTGAATCTTCGACGCTTAAAAAGGTAATATGATCATATTGATAAGAAAAATGGCGTAAGATTTCTTCATCTTCTCCAACAATTAACGAAGCTCCGTTATCTATCGCTCCTTTAATAAAAAGATGCCCATCGCAGTTTGTGCCACGTAGGCAGAAAAACGCTGTGTTTTTTCGTGCGTTTCGAGAATCATAGGAAATAGAAGAAACGGTTCCTTCTAAAGGTCCATAAAGTCTTTGAAATGGTAGGCTATCTTTGTGATTATGAAAAGTAATTTTCATCTAGATTCGCTCCCTATTAAGCTAACGGCGTAAAAACGTATTTGGATTCTATATTTCAAAAAAGATAGTTTCCACTTTCCTGAAAACACTGTTTATGAAACCGGTTTACTTCAACGAAAAAATAGTAAAAAGGTTTAAAAAAATTTGATTTGATGCAAACTGAACGTGACAACAGAAAAAGGAGTTTTTCCATGAATAAAAGCATTTACGTTTTTTTGTTGAGTATCCTTTTCTTAACAGCGTGCAGTGGAGCAAATACAGAAACACAGCACCAAAATTCTATAGAAGTAAGCGAAAAAGCCGAAGATATGTATAAAACAAAACTGAAAGATATTGATGGGAATACAATTGGAACAGCCACATTAACTGAAGGTAAAAGCGGGGTTACAATTCACTTGAAAGCGAAGAACTTACCATCAGGTGTACATGGATTTCATATTCATGAAAAAGGGGAATGTAAAGGAGCTGGATTTGAATCTGCTGGAGGTCATTTTAATCCATATAATAAAGAACACGGGTTAGACAATCCGAAGGGCCCGCATGCAGGAGATTTGCCGAATATTGAAGTTGACCAAAACGGCAAGGTAGATGTGAAAGTTGTAGCTCCTCTTGTTACATTAGAAGAAGGAAAGGAGAACTCTCTGTTTGATGAAGATGGGAGTGCTCTTATGATTCATGAGAAAGCAGATGATAACAAAACAAACCCTGCCGGAGATGCAGGAAGTAGAATTGCATGTGGAGTTATTCAAAAATAAACGATAGGGTGCAGTTTGCCTGCACTCTTTTTCTTATGTAAAAAAGTATAACAACCTACTGTGAAAGATTATGAACGTTTATTTGAGGAATTTTGGAGGTTTTTGATAGAAAATGATTGATTTTGAAAGGTGTTCATGTTAAATTAAGTTATGCAAAAGATGAAAGCGTTTGAAAGAGGCGATGTCTTCATGCTAACTCAAGAACGACATGAGTTAATTTTAAATCTCTTAGAAGAAAAAGACACAATTAAAATTAGTGAACTGATTCATATAACGGGCGCTTCTGAGTCTACAATAAGACGGGATCTCAGTCAGCTTGAAGAAGAAAACGTACTCAAACGCATACATGGAGGGGCAACCCTTTCTCGCAAAAAAACGTTTGAGATGAGCGTTGCTGAAAAATCCGCTCGAAACATTGAAGAAAAACGAAAGATCGCTCACTATGCGGCAAGCCTAATTGAATCTGGCGACTGTATTTTTTTAGATGCAGGAACAACCACATATGAAATGATTCCGTTTTTAAATGATAAAGATATTACAGTAGTTACGAACGGATTACCCCATGTAGCTCACTTAGTACAAAATGAAATTGTTCTTTTTGTCATTGGGGGAGCTGTGAAACATAAAACAGGGGCCCTAATCGGAGTTAACGCGCTTGAAAGTCTAAAGCAGTATAGGTTTGATAAAGCATTTATTGGGGCAAACGGTGTTGATGCTGTTTATGGATATACAACACCAGATCCAGAGGAAGCAATGGTTAAACGATGTGCTATAGATCTTGCGAAAGAAAGCTTTATCTTGGCAGATGAGACAAAAATCTCAGAAGTGAGTTTTGCTAAAATTGTGGATTTAAAGCAAGCCGTTGTCATTACAAATGAACTAGAAGATGAACAAAAAGCTCTATTAAAAGAAAAAACAGATATAAAGGTTGTGACAACATGATTTATACGTGTACATTAAATCCTTCCGTTGACTATGTTGTTCATGTGAAGGAATTTGACTTAGGTGGATTAAATCGAACTTCATTTGATACAAAACATCCAGGTGGAAAAGGAATTAACGTTTCGCGTGTCTTGCATCGTCTTGGATTAGAAAGTACAGCACTTGGTTATACAGGTGGATTCACAGGCCAGTACATTAAAGATATTCTTGAACACGAAGGCACAAAAACTGCATTTGTGGAAGTTAATGAAGATACACGCATTAATATTAAGCTTAAGGCAGATGAAGAAACAGAAATTAATGGACAAGGTCCAACGCTAACAGAAGGGAATCTGCAGGCATTGTATCAACAATTCTCTTCATTAGAAGAAGGAGACTTTGTTGTTTTAGCAGGAAGCATTCCAAGTTCTGCACCGAAAGATATTTACGTGACGCTAACAAAGCTAGCTCGTGAAAAGGGCGCGCGCGTTGTTGTAGATACAAGCGGAAAAGATTTATTAGATATCGTAAAAGAAGGACCATTTTTCATTAAACCAAATCATCACGAACTTGGTGAACTTTTTGATGTTAGCATTCAAACAGCTGAAGAAGCTGTACCATATGCAAGAAAACTAATGGACATGGGAGCTGAGAACGTTATTGTTTCAATGGCTGGACAAGGTTCTTTACTTGTTACAAAAGATAATGTCTACAGAGCTAATGTTCCAAAAGGCGAACTGAAAAATTCGGTTGGTGCAGGCGATTCTCTTGTAGCCGGTTTCTTAGCTAGTTATGTGAAAGACGGAGATTTTGCAAAAGCATTACAAGTTGGAGCAGCTACAGGAAGTGCAACAGCATTTTCAATTGAACTTTGTACGAAAGACCATATGGAATCGTTACTACCGCAGATTCATGTTACAGGTATGGATGAGTAAGGGGGAAACAAAATGAAGATTACAGATTTACTAAAAAAAGATACGATTATTTTATCGCTTCAGAGTACAGAAAAAGCTAATGTAATTGATGAACTAGTTAGCAAACTTGATGAAGCAGGACGTTTATCAAGTCGAGAAGGATTCAAAGAGGCAATTTTAGCTCGTGAAGCACAAAGTACAACTGGAATTGGCGAAGGCATTGCTATTCCACATGCAAAAACAAGTGCTGTTGATACGCCTGCAATTGCTTTTGGTGTATCAAAGCAAGGTGTAGATTATGAGTCACTTGATGGTCAAAATGCACATTTGTTTTTCATGATTGCGGCAACAGAAGGAGCCAATAATGCTCACCTTGAGACATTATCAAGACTTTCTTCTTTTCTAATGGATGCGAATTTCCGTGAAACGCTTCTTCATGCATCTTCAGAAGACGAAGTGATTGCAGCAATTGATGCAAAAGAAAGAGAAGAAGAAGGCGAAGAAGAAGTTGAACAACCTTCAGAAGGATTAATTTTAGCTGTTACAGCCTGTCCGACAGGAATTGCCCATACGTACATGGCAGCTGATAGCTTAAAAGCAAAAGCTAAAGAATTAAATATGAATGTTAAAGTTGAAACAAACGGCTCAACAGGTGTGAAAAATGCGCTTACTGCTGAAGATATTGAAAACGCAGCAGGAATTATCGTTGCAGCTGATAAGCAAGTTGAAATGGAACGCTTTAAAGGCAAGAAAATTATCCAAGTTCCTGTAGCTCGTGCCATTCGTGAACCACAGATGCTTTTAGAAAAAGCATCTAGAGGTGAAGGAAGTACGTATCAAGGTAATGGTGGCAGTGATAAAAGCGAAGAATCGGGTTCATCTGAAAAGAAAGGAAATGCTTTTTATAAACATTTAATGAATGGAATTTCAAATATGCTTCCGTTTGTTGTAGGTGGCGGACTTCTTATTGCTATTTCTTTCTTATTTGGTATTGATCAAGATGGCGGAATTAACAACCCATTCGCAAAAGTTTTAAATCAAATTGGAGCTGAAAACGCATTCCAACTATTAGTTCCTGTTTTAGCAGGTTATATCGCAATGAGTATTGCAGATCGTCCTGGTCTAGCTCCAGGTATGGTTGGTGGATACTTAGCTTTCACCGCAAACGCTGGATTTTTAGGTGGACTTATTGCAGGTTTCTTAGCAGGTTATGTTGTACTAGGAATTAAACGTGCTTTAAAAGGTTTACCACAGTCATTAGAAGGATTAAAACCTGTTCTTCTTTATCCGTTTTTAGGAATGTTAATTACGGGTCTTATCATGGTCTACGTAATCAACGGTCCTGTTGAAGCAATTAATACAGGCCTTCAAAACTGGTTAGGCGGTTTTGGTACAGGAAGCTTAGTTTTCCTTGGTATTCTGTTGGGTGGAATGATGGCAATTGACATGGGTGGCCCGATCAACAAAGCAGCATTTGCCTTTGGTATTGCAATGATTGATGCTGGAAACTATGCTCCACATGCAGCTGTTATGGCTGGTGGAATGGTACCACCACTTGGTTTAGCTCTTGCAACAACAATTTTCCGTAAAAAGTTTACACAACAAGAACGTAATACAGGGAAAACATGTTATGTTATGGGCTTAACGTTCATTACAGAAGGAGCAATCCCGTTTGCAGCAGCAGATCCACTTCGTGTTATTCCAGCTGCAGTTGTTGGTGCAGCAACTGCTGGTGCTTTAACAATGGCGTTTCATATTAAGCTTCTTGCGCCACACGGTGGAATCATCGTCTTCCCATTTGTGCAAGGAAGCGCACTTCTATATCTATTAGCAGTTGTAATCGGAGCGATTGTAACAGCGTTACTTGTAGGAGTATTAAAGAAAACAAAGAGTGAATAAAATTGAGCCGTTCTTCCTTTAGGAAGAACGGCTTTTTTGATAGAAAATGACGTTTAATGACTATTTTTGTATATTCCCGTTTATTCTATGTGGTATAGTAAAAATAGCACGTAATATGATAGAATGTGCGGAAAGTGAGGAAGGATAATTAAACGAATATTTCTGAATATTAAAAATTTTAAATGTTTTAAAAGTGAAGGGAGGAATAGAGATGAAATCTAACTTAACCGTAAAAATTATTGTAGCTTTAGTTTTAGGGGCGATTGTAGGGATTTCCTTACATATGATCTCTCCAGTTGCTTTTGATGGAGTCAACAAGTATCTGTTTGTTCCATTAGGTCAGATTTTCCTAAAGCTTATACAAATGTTGGTTGTCCCAATTGTTCTTTTTTCGATTATTTTAGGAGTAGCTGGGCTTGGTGACCCTAAAAAGATTGGTATTATTGGAACGAAGACAATTGCTTTCTTTCTTATTACAACCGCTTTAGCTATTACAATAGGGATTACTCTTGCGTCTATCATTCAGCCTGGTAAATTAATGGATGTTGATGCTTCATCAAGTCCAGGATTTGAGGCTGAAAAAACACCAGGCTTTGTTGACACTCTTTTAAACATTATTCCATCAAACCCTATTGCTGCTATGAGTAGTGGTGAAATGTTGCAAATTATCTTTTTTGCTGTATTTATTGGAGTAGGGCTTGCTGTACTAGGGGGAAAAACAGCAGGTATTTTAAAAATAGTAGAGCAAGGAAACGAACTTATGATGTACTTAGTAAACGTTGTAATGAAGTTTGCTCCATACGGTACATTTGGTTTAATCGCGACAGCTTCAGGCTCACAAGGATGGGAAGCAATCAGATCAATGGGTCTTTATATGAGTATTGTATTAATTGCTTTAGCTCTTCATTTCTTCGTTGTCTATGGAGGAGCAGTCGCACTTTTAGGAAAGTACAATCCGTTTACATTTTTCAAAAAGTTCTTCCCAGCGGCAACAGTCGCATTTAGCTTATCAAGCAGTAACGCCGTTTTACCACTTAGTATGAAAACGGCACAAAACGAATTGAAAGTTCCAAAAGCAATCAGTGGTTTTGTACAGCCCCTTGGTGCAACAATTAATATGGATGGAACAGCTATTATGCAAGGGGTTGCGACCATTTTTATTGCTCAAGTTTACGATGTGAATCTAACGTTGTCACAGCTTGTTATGGTTGTGTTAACAGCTGTACTTGCAAGCATCGGAACAGCAGGAGTTCCTGGCGTAGGTTTAATCATGTTAGCGATGGTATTAGAATCTGTTGGTTTGCCTGTCGCAGGGATTGGATTGATTATTGGGGTAGATCGTCTTCTTGATATGGTGAGAACGGCTGTTAATATTACAGGAGACGCAGCATGTGCGATGTACATTACAAAGTCTGAAGAACAAAAAGGACGCTTACACTTAGATGAGTCACTTGATATGAAAAATTAATTTTAACAAATAGACTTCCAATTATAATTGGAAGTCTATTTGTTTTTTTACAGAAAACGGATTTGAGACAAACAAGCATTTTTTTGTTAGAAAGATATATGTTTAATTATAGGCTAGGAGGTTATATGAGTTTATAAGGATGAAAGGAATTCAATAAATAGCAAAGGGGTAGATGAGATGATTAAGGAATATTCGCATGAGCCATTTACTGATTTTTTAATTGAGCAAAACTATCGAGAGATGGAACAAGCTCTTGAACATATAAAAAGCTACTTAGGGAAAAAACATAGCTTATTAATTAATGGAAAAAATGTTGAAACAGATGAAGAGATTACTTCTATTAACCCTGCTAACAAAGAGGAAGTAGTAGGCTACGTTTCAAAAGCAAGTAAAGAGCACGCAGAGGACGCGATGAAGGCTGCTCACCATGCTTTTGAAAGTTGGCGCTTGTGGGACGCAGAAGCGCGAGCAGAGCTTTTATTTAGAGCAGCAGCTATTACACGTCGGCGAAAAAAAGAATTAACAGCTCTCCTTATTAAAGAGGGCGGAAAACCGTGGAAAGAAGCAGATGCAGATATTGCAGAAGGCATTGATTTTATGGAGTATTATGGTCGAGAAATGATTCGTTTAAAAGACGGAGCTCCCGTAAAAAGCAGAGATGGAGAGAAAAATAAATATATTTATACAAGTATGGGGGTAACAGTTGTTATACCTCCGTGGAATTTTGCTTTTGCAATCATGGTTGGTACAACAGTTGCTCCTATTGTGACAGGAAATACGGTTGTCCTAAAACCAGCTTCAAACACTCCTGTTATTGCTCGGGCTTTTATTGATATTCTGCAGGAAGCAGGGATACCGAAAGGCGTTGTCAACTTTTGCCCTGGAAGCGGTAGTGAAGTAGGTGATTATTTAGTGGACCATCCGTTAACACATCTTATTAGTTTTACAGGATCTCGTGAAGTTGGAA
>Ga0209463_1002466_pt1 | contig 10188 bp, 12 predicted proteins | sample AgamicMgSfrz_FD_187169 | JGI IMG/M metagenome (GOLD analysis project Ga0209463, IMG submission 187169) | Agave microbial communities from Guanajuato, Mexico - Mg.Sf.rz (SPAdes) (version 2) | ecosystem: Host-associated > Plants > Phyllosphere > Phylloplane/Leaf | place: Guanajuato, Mexico... | reverse complement strand
AAATTGAATGAAAAGCAACAAGATTTAGCCATGAAGTGAAAAAAGAGGTGTCGCCACTGACTAGCCAATGTGTCGCCAGAGAGTCGCCGGACACCATTTTTGAGTCGCCAGGGAGTCGCCACTTTGAGGGTTTCCGTGATATCACGGTTTTGCTAGGCTTTGCCTAGCCTATCACACCCTGTGATAGCAAAAACCCCTTATGCTCTTCTCTCTTTTGTAGTAGGGAACCACACCTTACAGGAAAGGAACGAATATCATGGATCTGTTCTTACGAAATATTAATCCAATTGCTGTTAAAAAAATAGATGAAATTGAAAAGAAAAAAGGATTTCTCACCAAGATTTCTTTAAAAGTCGGTTTAGAAAGGAGGGAGGTACTGAGAGAGATAAAGAATTATGACAAAGGGGGAAAAGAGAAATCATAAAATGGATTTACAAAATTTTTGCACGGAATAGTGGAGCACATTTAAAAAAAACGGAGTACAGCACAGGAAATAGAACGTTAAAAAAAGCAAAAGTTTGAAGGCTAAAGAAGGAATGAAAAGTCCCCTTTTTTCATACTGTGATGGTAGAAGGGGGGAAGAAGTAGCAAGCAAAATAAGGCGAAGTTTTTTTAGTTATAGAGGATCTATATTCATAAATTCATAATCAATCAAATATTATAAAGACTTTTTCTCTTTCCATCCTGCGAGCAATGTATATAATCATTACAGAACTCACAATGGGTTAAATCATCCTTTATAATTGGTGGATTAACAATACTCTCACAATAAGTACAAGGTGGTGTAATCACTATAAACCTCTCTTATGTTTTAAAAAGGGAGAGCATTAATGCTCTCCCTTAAAACTCACGATTCATATTCCTTTTCTTCATCAATCCATCTATCTTCGGTCAATAGCCCGCACTTAGGACATTTATATTTTGGATCTAGTTGAGTTGTTATTTCCTCAAAATTACAAGGTTCACATAAATGAATTAAAAACAAGTATTATCACACTCCAAATCAATAGAAACCATATCATGTTTATGGGTTTCATAAGTGATAATAACATCTTTTCCATCCTTTTATATTTATTGTTCTACTTTTAAAATGAAAAATTTGTAGTGATTTGGATAACGGATAGTATTAGTTAATTTTATCTATTATTGTGAATAAACAAGGGGATTCAAAGATTTTTCATATCTAAATTCTATCCCCTTTGTGGTAAAAATGATTACTTTAGTTACAGATAACTTAAACGTATAATGTACCTCTGAAACTTTTAGTGTTGTTTTAGCAAAAATATGTAGCATTATATTTATTTTGATGTTTTTGCTACATTGATTTATTGAAGTTCTAATACACTATCTATGGTTAAGACTACTTAACATAGATAGTGTAAAAAGGTATACCTTTACGGAAAAGATATTTAAATCTAATACAAGGTGTTAAAGTGATTATTATCGTTAACAAAATAAAAAGCCACCCAGTATTTGCAGGACAGGTGGCTTTTTACTATAAAATGCATGTGCAGACACATAATAACACATTTTTCTCCTATAGACTATATTTTTCCGTACAAGCATATCTATAAAATATGTGCTTTTTATGCATTCTCGTTTCTTTCAATTATCTAAAGAGTGTAGTCATATCAATGATGTATAAAAAGTCGCATAATCCGAAAAAGAATCCTTGGCGGAAGCTTACTGTCCCAAGGATTCTTTTTCATCCAACTTCTACTTTAAATATTCAGAAATTTCTGTTTGTCCTCTTTCAATAGTAAATGCATAAGCATCCATATCTTTCATGTTATCACCAGAGAATAATATAGATATATCTATATTATTCTCAACTAACAATTTAACAATCTCAAAATGACCACCATATATTGCAGCAAACAGAGGATTTCTATCTGGTTCACTAGTATCTATCTCAACATTCTGGTTAATGAGGTATTCGGCAATATCTAAATTCCCATAAGCTGTTGGTACATGTAACCATGTACCAAAGGGTGTCATCCATGTTGAAATTTCTGGTTCTTTCTCAAGTAAATCTCTTAACGTATCCACTTGTCCACTTTTTATAGCACATCAGCAGCAGCGACCCAGGAAAAAGAGAGAGAAAATAAAAAAGCTTGCGTTCACATACCTGAAGGTTTGAATTGCTATTTTAGTTCGTTGTCATCCATAGATTCTTTGTACTGAATTTCGTACTCTCTTTTATGCATGTCTTTAATCGAATGAACAAGGCTCATAATATGTTGAAACGCCCCAGTATCATACTGCTGGGCTCTTATTGTATAACCTCGTTCTGCTGATTCTAACTTACTTTTAACCGCATCCGCAAACTCACCTGTTTGATGCTCCAAATAGGTTTTGGCGTGCCAAAGTTTTTGATTTACTTCTTCATCTTTTTTTATTAATTCTTTAATGAGTTTCGCTTGTTCATCTTTGAAGCCGTCACTATCAAATTCGAACGTGTACTTTCCGTTCGTCGTACCTGTTCTTGTAAAGTCAAAATCAAACAATTAAATTCCCCCTACTACTTCTTTCATACTCTTAATATCTGAGGCCACAGATTCGTCAGCTTCCATCATCTTCTCAAAATTTTGAAAGAATGTTTCAAGGAATGTTTGGAAATATGTAATCTCCTCTTGAATAGAAGAAATAATCTCTTCAATAGGGGTAAATACGCTATCGTCTAGAGGGTCAAACGTTTTGTCAAACGTCACTTTTTCAGCTACACGCTTTTGTCCAAACCAAGCCAGTGTAGCTCCATCTTTATCGGCTTTTTCCATAAATGCCTGAGGAGAAGCTTCTTCTCTAGCAATTTTTGTTTTTAGCTTTTTCTTCTCAGCCTCAAAAACTTCGTCAATCTCCTGATGAAGATACTGCTTTAACGCCTTCAAATTTACCTCTTTTTCTTTAATGGCGTTTGCACAGTAATACACAAATTTCTTCATTTCCTCATAATCCAGCAAAATCTCTTCCTGAGACCCTGAATCAAAAATTTGATAATACATCTTCATTTCATTGGCTTCCGTGTATTTTACAACGTAGTTAATTCCGTGGAGTTTTGCTTGGTCTTTTTGAGATATTCCTTTAAAAACCTGTGAGAGACCCCCGGGACTAGTTAGTAAATTAATTCCGCCCGTTGCGCCTAAAGCAACTCCAACTTTAATCTCACCTAAATGAAGAAAAGGATACTTTTTTACATGCTCAAGGTATTGCTCACTCTTATTAGGAAGGTCAAGTAACGTTTCCTGTTTTACATAATCATTTGCAAACCCTAAGCCGCCTAATATCGTTTTCACTCCAAGATTATACCGGAATTGGTCTATCATATATACCGGGTTCCACTTTGCTTCTTTTTGAAAAGGATATTTCCCAATGTTAATCATTTCTTCTGTATCTAAATCTCCAAGCATGGTTACTTTATTTCCTGCATACCAGCTGTTTGGAAAGGATTGGGCATGCATAGGCTCGCCTTTTACCCAGGTATGGCTGATGGTAGCTTTTTGTTTTTTATAGTAAACATTGGCTATTTCTATTAGTTTCTTTGAAGATACCCCATCACTTTTCCCATATTTCTGTCTAACATAATCCGAAAAATCACTATCAAGCCTAATTAACTGCTTAACATTTACAGGAGCATCATTCATTCCTCTTATATCTTTAAAATTTTTAGTTATTAAACCTAAAGTTACTATCAAATGACCTCCTAAAGAGTGGCCATCACCATACCTTTCGACTTTAGTGCCAGAAGATTTTATATTCCCTTCTACCTTTTGATACATTTTTGTTGCATCGCTAATTTGTGCTTGATCTTCTCCTGCGCCTATTCCTAAAGCATCATAAACTACATCTTCAAAGTCCTTAGATGGTTCTGTTCCTCTAAAGGTATAATACACTTCATTAATTTTACGCTTTTCATCATGAAAGTGAATGGCAGCACCGTCAAACCCTGACTTTTCCCCAATTCCCATATCTGAACTACTGTAAATTGTAAATTCAGGAGCTTCTTTTCCAGTGCTTTCTTTGTATATTCTCTTAATCTCATTTTCCTTTCCAGACAAACCTTTATATTCAAGTTGAGTTATCCGATTTCTTAAACTATCATTTAGTAAAGGCCTTTTACTCATTGTTATTTTCCTCATTAAAACGAATACTCTTTAAAATTTTAACAAACCACGCTTTCTTTTTTTCTTCATCATCGCTTTTATATTTACCACTATTGTCAAAAGAGATTTGTAGTATTTTATTAGAACTCTTATCTGCTACATAGGCCAAGTATGTATTAGGAATATGTTTCTTTCTATCTGATATTACTTGCTTTTCTGTTCCTTTGAAATAAATGTAAGCTGATTGGTAGTAAATTCTTGTTTTTGAAGTTTCTATTTGCTTAGGATTACTTAATCCAAATCTTCTTTTAAATAAAGCTTCAACATGAATACTTTCATCTGTGGGATTACTCGTTGAAAACTCAGTTTTTATATAATTCTTTTGTATTTCATCTTCAACTTCTTCATTATAAACAGCCCACCAGTTCTCATAAGAGTCATTATTTATAGCATAATCTTCTCTATCTTTATGTAATAACTGATACTCCCCCGGAAACCACATCGTATACTGATCTGTCTTTGACCTAAACTCATAAAATCCATCGTCTACTTTTTGATCCTTATCCAAGAATTCACGTGTAAAGTGATCATCAAAAGCAGGGACGTTTGGGTAACGACTTTCGTTTATCATCCATATTCCTCCTATTAAAATAGCTGCTCCAGCAATGACTGCACTGATTATTTTCGTACTTTTTTTCATTGTTGCACACCCTTTTACTCATGTTATGACCTTTGTTTTGTACATGTTTGATACTATCATACTTATACTGGGAGAGTCATAAGCATAATGAATCAAAGATCCATATTTAGGAAGTGGTTATTTTCCACTATTAAGCACCCTAGGGCCCTTTGATAAACATTAAACTTTTTGCACCAGACCATAAAAATGGATATATATTACTATTTTTCTATTTTTCACACATAAACTTTGATCATTTATGGATTGTTTCTTAGAATTATAGGGAATACATAAACCAAGGGAGAGATACATATGTCAGGAATTATTCGCGTAACACCGGCAGAACTTCGCGACATGGCAGGTCGTTATAATAATGAAAGTGGCCAAGTTCAAGAGTTAGTAAGCCGCCTCGATACAATGAAAAGCCAATTACAAGATATGTGGGAAGGTGCTTCAAGTGAAGCATTCGCAGCTCAATACGAAGAATTAAAACCTTCTTTCGTTGAAATGTCTAACCTGCTTACTAAAATTGCTAAGCAACTTGACGATTCTGCAAATGTTCTTGAAGATACAGATAACCAAATCGCTAGCCAGATTCGTGGTTAATTTCATCTAATAACCTAAATGAAGTAATAAAAAGAGCCTCAAGCATAACTTGGGGCTCCTTTTATTATTCTTCGTCATTATATAATTTACTTTTTTACCGTACCAAAAGGTACACCTTTTTAGACGATAGGAAAACTAATGACAAACCGTCTATTTAACATATGAAATAAACCTTATTGTACGTATAAAAAGTAATCGATCTTTTTGTACGTTATGTCATATCATAAAGCTGATTATCGAAAATCCTGATTATAAAAAATAAAGCCTTTGCTTTAGCAAAGGCACATTCATATTAACTAGTTGATTCTTTAAGACCTAGTCACAGGGTTGCTGTCATAGACCGCAAAGTAACAGATAAATATAAAGATGATATGGGGAAACAGGAGCAAAGTGCATGCTCCTTATGTTGTTTCTAGGGTCCTTTTTTGAATAGCTCTGTATAAAGAGCCTTGTGAAATACTTTCTACCACAACAATATCATTTGCTCGAATCACATTCATTAAAGTCTGCAGACCAGGGCGGTCTTTCGCCGTACCAGTGAATTTCTCCTCAATTATCTTTTCGCAGCCATATTTCTTCAGCATGCTGGGTTGTCGGCCTAGATTCTGATCAGCCGTGGAAATGTGGGCATATTCAATAATCACAAAAGCCTCCTGTGCAATGGAATGATTTTATTGTACAGGGGGTACCGCCAACAAAACGCGGGAAACGTACGCTAAGGAAAATCCGGCTTGTTTTTAATCATCAGTTGTGCGGCTGGCCCTTAAATCGCTGCTTGCTTGATTCGTCAAGATCGCGCTCGCGATAATATTAAAGAGATGCTCAGCTCGTGGCGCGGACGAGGGCTGGTTGCTGAGCCACGCAAGCGCAGCAGCTAGCGAGAACAGGTCATCACCATCCATATCGGTACGCGCCAGACCCTCGGCTTGAGCGCGATCGAGAAGTCGCGTGCCTGCGGTGCGCATCGTAACGCATGAAGCGTGGAGTGCGGACTCCGTGTCTTCCTTGGCTGCCATCATCGCGTCCACAACACCTTGATAGTTGCCTGTGAACGCAACGACGTCGCGTAGCCACGACACGAGTGCATCATCGGGTGAACTCGCAGTTTCGAGCTCACGTGCCTTTGTTGTAAACTCGTCGAAGCTTGCACGGAGCAAAGCTTCGAGCAGCGCCTCTCTCGTCGGGAAATGACGATACAGTGTGCCAAGCCCGACACCAGCTCTGCGGGCGATATCGCGCAGCGATGCACCGACGCCCTGCTCGGTTACAACGACGCTCGCGACTGCGAGTATGTGCTCATAGTTTTTCTTCGCATCGGCTCGCATATGATTCCTCCTTGACAATCGGAGCAGTGCTCCGTATAATGATAAATGGAACAGTGCTCCGTTTAAATGGAGCACTGTTCTAATAAGGATAACACATTTGTGTGAGAGGAGAAAGCGATGTCTACAAACACAATGAAGGCAATTCGGCTGCACGAATTCGGCGGCCCTGAGGTACTGCGTTACGAGGAGGCCCCACTTCCTGAACTGAAACCGGGTGAGGTGCTTGTCCGCGTTCACGCGGTTGGCATCAATCCCCCCGACTGGTACCTGCGCGAGGGGTATAAGGATCTTCCTCCTGAGTGGCAGCCGGCGGTGTCCTTTCCCTTCATTCTGGGATCGGACATATCGGGCGTCATAGAGGCGGTAGCCACGGATGTGCAAGGCTTCTCCATCGGCGATGAAGTTTTCGGCATGGTTCGCTTTCCTAGCATGGGGGAGAGCGCTGCTTATGCCGAGTACGTCGCCGCGCCAGCGTCGGATCTTGCACTCAAACCGACTGGCATCGATCACGTGCACGCCGCAGGGGCGCCGATGGCAGGTCTCACCGGCTGGCAGTTTCTGATCGAATTGGGGCACAATGAAGCGAATCCGTTTCAACCGAAGTCTCATCGCCCGCTGCCGCTCAACGGCAAGACGGTACTCGTCAATGGTGCCGCGGGCGGCGTGGGGCACTTAGCGATGCAACTGGCTAAATGGAAGGGTGCGCATGTCATCGCGGTGGCATCGGGCAAGCATGAGCCGTTCCTGCGCGAACTCGGTGCCGACGAATTCATCGACTACACTAAGAGCCCTCCCGAGGACATCGCCCATGACGTTGATCTCGTCCTCGATACCCTCGGCGGTCCAACAACTGGGCGTTTCTTGCGTACGCTCAAGCGTGGCGGCGCTTTGTTCCCAGTGTTCATAGGCTTCTCCGACGCCGAGGAGGCCGCTAAGCTGGGCATAACGGTATCGACGACCCAAGTGCGCTCAAACGGCCCGCAGCTAGCAGAATTAGGGCGGTTGCTCGATGCCGGTACGGTTCGCGTCGCCATCGACAGCACGTTTCCACTTGCCGATGCTCGCAAGGCGCACGAACGAGCCGCCCGTGGGCACATTCAAGGCAAGATCGTGCTCACGGTTGTGTAAGGACGACAGCTCGAATGATTATCGCACTCCTAGTGGAACGTCGCAAAATTTTGCTGCATTCCACTAGCGAGGACCGCGAATGAGCTTTGAAAAAATTTGCTAACTTAATACGATATACAGAGCTCCCTCTATAAATTGAGTAATATCAAGGGTTTATAGGGGGAAATATGTTTATTAACGTTATCGTCTTTATTTTAAGTGTAATAGGGATATTTGCTATTCGTATGTATATAAAAAATCGAAAAATGACTTATACCGACAAATAAAAAAGAGCACCCATTTATAGGTGCTCTTTTTTTAGATATTAATTAAGTCGGGTAGGCGCACATTGTACCCAATATCGATTGCCACCATCATTCTCTAAGTTGATTTTTCTTGAACACTCTGGGCACGTACAATAGGCCTCTGGAACATTAAGGTCTAAGAAAGGATTACTTAGTTATTTGTATGTATTATACGAACGGTTTTAAATTATATATGGCTTTACTTCTGAAAAATATAGTTGACAATTAGTCTAATTAGACTAACGATTAATTTGGTGGTTCAGATGTGGAATACAATGTATCCGTAATGGCTAATAAATTTAATTAGTAGCTACTTAATTTTTATTGAGAACTGGAGACATCTCTATATAAATATTATATAAAAAGAAAGGATGAAAAAAATGATTAAATCATTTTTAATGTTAGGACAGTCGAATATGGCGGGACGAGGATTTATCCATGAAGTACCCCCGATTTATAATGAAAGAATACAAATGTTGCGTAATGGTAGATGGCAAATGATGACTGAGCCCATCAATTATGACCGTCCTGTTTCAGGAATAAGTCTGGCTGGTTCATTTGCTGATGCATGGTGTCGTCAAAATCAAGAAGATACGGTTGGCTTAATTCCTTGTGCTGAAGGTGGAAGCACACTGGATGAATGGGATGTAGATCAAGCACTTTTTAGACATGCAATAACTGAAGCGAAATTTGCTATGCAGAATAGTGAATTAACAGGAATTCTATGGCATCAAGGAGAAAGTGATAGTATCAATGGTAACTACAAAGTCTATTACAAAAAATTACTTTCAATTATTGAGGTTCTTAGGCAGGAATTGAATGCTCCAGATATTCCTCTCATTATTGGTGGTTTAGGAGATTTTTTAGGCAAAGAAGGATTTGGAAAAAACTGTACTGAATATAACTTTATTAATCAAGAGTTGCAAAAATTTGCTTTTGAACAGGACAATTGTTACTTTGTCACAGCAGAAGGTTTAACATCTAATCCTGATGGTATTCATATTGATGCAATATCTCAAAGAAAATTTGGTTTACGGTATTTTGAAGCCTTTTCTACTAAGCAGCATGTATTGAGTCCACTAATTAATGAAAATGAGTTGCTAAATTTAAATCATGCTACTAGAACACATACTAAAACAGAAAAGATATATATAATAAGTATGGATTTCGCATTAGGAAAAATATCATATGATAAATTTGTATCTCAAGTAATGCAAATCAACAATGATTAAACTCTATATTTAAAAATGACTATTAATATTATTTTGATGAAGAACATAAAAGAGATGTTTTTTTGATACCATTATAACCAATCCCAGGTTCTTACGGATACGAATTATTAGCCTTAGTGGAAGAGAGGCACTATAAATATATAGTAAATTTCAGTAAGGGGTCTTTCTATTATAATCTTCAACAATTAGAAGAAAAACAATATATAAAAAAAGTTGGCCAATTAAACAATACTAGAGAGACGCATAATTATATCATCACTGAACTAGGGGAAAAAGAATTTGAAAAATTGATGTACAAGTATGGATCTAAGACGGAGTATATAAATTTATCTTTTTATGCAGCAATGTTATTTGCTAATGAACATAAAAGCGAGGAGCTAACAAAACTAATAAAAATACAAATCGAACAAACTAAAAAGAAAAAAACTACTGCTCCCGGGGACTGACGCCTATAACAGTGGTTTTTTCTGTTCGTTCAAAGCAGAAAATGAACAAAACCCATAAAGTGCTTTGTCATTGATTAGATTATACCATAATGAGAATCATAAGAACCAAAAGCCCTTAGAATTAATGATTCTAAGGGCTTTTGATGTATGTGAGTTTGAAAACCAAGAATGTTTAAATATCTATTTGTATAATCACTTATCCTTCTTTAATTATTGATTTCTGTTTTAAAATTGCTTGATTTCTTATAAATACAATAATGTTTAAAATAAGAACTACTAAAGGCATTAGAGCCATTAATCCTTGTCCTGCATTAAAAAGAGTGAATATCGCACCTATCATGATTAGCCCTAATCCTCCAGAAGCAGCTACTGCAAGTTTTGGCTTCCA
>Ga0209463_1002463_pt1 | contig 10196 bp, 8 predicted proteins | sample AgamicMgSfrz_FD_187169 | JGI IMG/M metagenome (GOLD analysis project Ga0209463, IMG submission 187169) | Agave microbial communities from Guanajuato, Mexico - Mg.Sf.rz (SPAdes) (version 2) | ecosystem: Host-associated > Plants > Phyllosphere > Phylloplane/Leaf | place: Guanajuato, Mexico... | reverse complement strand
TAGAAAAATCGACTACAAAGTACCAATTCAAGAGCTGAATAATCATGGTACTGTTTTTGTTCTCTATTACTTTATATGCTCTATCCTGCTCAGTAGCAAATGCCACTTCAACCTCTTCAGGAGCTAATTCTTCAGTTAACAATAAAAACGCTTCTTTTATTAATTCTTCTTCTCTTTTAAATTCATAGTAAAGATGCTTTCTGAAGTGCATATACGGAGGGTCTAACAGTTCGGTCATTTTATTTTCATCTTTCATATTATAGAACATGCTTTTAAGCATGCCTGGTAATTGATTAATGTCTTTAATATTACTTTCTATTTCGAGCATCTTATCACTAATTGTTATGGAATCATCAAGCGTAATTAGCATAACTCCCAACTTACCTCTGTAACAGTATGAAATATAGCACTCGTTATTTGTCATAATTGTTGTAAATTCGAACGTAACATCCGCTTTTTTTATTACACCTAACGCATCCTCAATTATCTCCCTGATTTTTTTGCTTTCCTCGTTATAAGCATTTTTATGATTTTCCATTAGTACTTTTTCTCCTTACGTAGTGAATAAAAAGAAAGTATTCAGTATTTCCTATTAATTTTTTCTTAATTCTTCTCTCTTTTACTCTTTATAACGACTAAAATTTAAACTTGTCACCAGTGAAAATACAGTTTAAAAGAACCACTCTCTCTACTATAGATGGAGTGGTTGTACTTATCTTTATTGTTTAACAGTTAAATTCTTTAAATCTTTTTTTAAATCATTTACTTCTTTCAAATGTTTATTATACAACTTGTCAGTTATGATTGCTTCATATTTTAGACAAGCATTTTCCAAGTCTGTGTACTTTTCAATATTAATCTTATTGAAATCTACTACAAAATATACAGAATGAATTTCTACAAGAAGTATGAATTCTTTCTTAAATAGTTCTTTATATACTTCATCAGGAAAAGTTGCAAATGCTGTTTCAATCTCTTGTGGTTCTAAGTGGTCCATTAAAAGGTTAAAAGCCTCTACAACGAGTTGTTCATTTCGATAAAACCGTTCCTGTAAATAAGATGTAAAATAGTGTTTTGGTGGGTCTATTAACGAAGGAAACTTCGTCTCGTTTTCCACTCTCTCAAAGAGTTCAGTTAAAGCTGTATTAATGTCGTTCGAATGATTTATGTTTGATGTCTCGTTAAAATATTCATCCTTTAATCTAATTTCATCATACAGACTTATAGTAAAATTACCCTTTAGACCATTCATATAATAGGAATACATTCTAATGCCTTTATCCTCTTTGATTATATTATATTGAAACGTACTATCCTGTGATTTTTTCGTTTCTAAAAAGTTATTTACGGTATAAAAGAGTTTGAGTTGATTCTCAACAAATTCTTCTTTAACATTTGCATAAACAAATTCATCACCTTCAGAATAGGAGTGAATATACCTCATATCTAGCCCGCTTTTTATTGGTAGGGTTCTTAACTCTTTAACATCTGCAAATACTTCTTTCCCTTCTCCTTCCACTTGGAAAACTAATGCATTTGCACCTACAGCCTTTGCGATTTCTAAAATATAATAGATAGTATCCTTCATTAACTCTTTAGACAAGCCATACCAGGATTTAAATGTAATAATATTCTTAGAGTTAGTTGAAATACGAAATCTTTTACCAGTACGTTCGTATTTTTCAGCTATGACAAATGTAAGCTCATAGTAATTTATCATGTAGTTATAGTTATAATCGCTTTCGATTTCGCTTTTAATTCGCAGTTGTAACCCCATGTTTTTAATTAGCTTTTTAAAGTCCCTTGTTGCTTTTTTAGCTTCCTTTGTGCTTAAGAAATAATCCATTGATTCTGAATTCATAAATCAATTCTCCTTTTACTTATTTTTACTATTTTACACCATTTTTTGTATAAGTGTGTATAGAAATACAAGGGTTCCTGTTCATTCATAACCTATGCATGCTTTGTGTAGAATGCCAGAATCAGATATCTACAAATCAGCAAATTTTGAAATGGAAAAAGCTATTCTGATTAACAGAATAGCTATTTTAAGCGGCTTTTTATACTTTCTCTAAGGTGTTTAATTTTTCTTTAAAGTTTTTGGTAGCAGCCAAAAAGTCTTTATTATATTTATCCAATACGTTCTTTTCGTAGTAAGAATAGGCAGTGTCATACGCATTAAATTTTTCTACTTCTGAATCCTGAAGTTTAACAACAAAGTAATACTCCATTAGTTTTATAAAGACGAAGCGTTGTTCACTATCAATTTCTTTATAATGATTCTCTGCATTACGTGCAAATTCCTTCTCAATGTCTTTAGGGTCTATTGTTTCCATTAAAGAGTTGAATAATTGCTCTATAACTTCTTTTTCTTGCTTAAGTTTTGAATTTAAAAAATTAGTAAAATGTTTCTTAGGTGGATTTAACAAAGCTGGGAATTTCGTTTCAATTTCCGCTTTTTCTATTAAGTCTCTAAAAGCTTGTTTCATATCATCTGGTGTATTGAGCACCTTATTTTCTTCAAATTTAGAATTACTGAAACTCATTTCTTTATCAAATGTTAGGATAAACCTATCTTGTAATCCGTTTATATAGTACCCATATTGTAGTTGCCTATTTGCTTGGTATGAAATTTCACATGAAAAGGTTGGCTCTTTTTCTTTCTGCTTTTTTATTTCTCCTTCAAGAGCTCTTATAATGTTTAACATATCCTCCATATAGTTTTTCACGAGATTAATATAAAGTAGGTCACCCTCTGTTGCAAACCCTTTACAAAAGCGGTCTGTCCTGTCTTCCTCACTTATTGGAGTTGACCGAACATCCTTCATAGGAATCTCTAATTTCTTTTCAATAGATGATACAAAAAGAACGAAATATCCTGCGGCTTTTGCTATATCTTGGACGTACTGAATAATATCCGTTACATCAACAAAGTGCAGCTCTGTCAAAAAAGTAAGATACATAAAATCATGTTCTGAACTAGAAATAGAAAAAACACTAGATTTCTTTCCTTTTTTTAAGGTGAACTCAATTACTGTCTCTAAAGGATTACCGCTATAGGCTGTTTCCCAGGTCAAATGAATAGTGCCTTGATTCTTTAATTTTCCTGTAAACTCGTTTGTTATACGTTCTGCTTTCTTAGAACCTAAAATCTTTTTTACATGTGGATTAGAAAATGATTTTACCATGTTCTTCACTTCTCCTTTACCATTTCCATTATTGTACCTTATATGAAATAATTAGGTAACAACAAAACCCTTCATGTTAGAAGATTATGTATAATATGGCTACTATCTATCTTTTAACTAATGTAAAATATATTAAAAACATGCAGGTCTTTAAATACTTGTATGCAACAGTAATATAAACACCGCTCTTATACCACTTACTTGTTCTTTACGGACCTATTAACATTCACGACTGAACAGACAAGTATTTCACCAAATAAAAAGCAAAGGAGAGAAACTATGTATCTTACGAAGGTAGAACATATGAATAAGCAGTTCTTATTTAAATTAAGCCTTACAACTTTTATCATCTTTAACCTTCTTAACATATGTTACATTTTTGAAGACTATGGGTTCGGTAAGTTGGCTTTCTCCCGAAGTGTTAGCGTAATTTTATTTTGTTTTATTGTGTGGTATTTCGCGCGTAAAAAGAAGACATTGGCGTTAATTTTTTTATTTGTCTATCTTTTAACCGGCATTATTCAATATATTGCTATTTTTATATCTTTGTTTGTTTGAATTAAGTGCCTTATTAGAAAAAGCTTATCTCAGAAAAAAACGGATAAGCTTTTGTGTTTACTTTCTTTATTACTTTGGAGCAATGGTCGATACCAAGTATTTTAAATCAGATATCCTTTTTGTATAGTTCTCATGCTCCCGCTTGAGTATTGCTTCTTCATACACCTTCACAGAAGTCTGGAAGTCAGTATATTTTTCAGCGTTCATATGTTGTAAATCCATAACGAAGTAGAAACCAAATAATTTTACAAACTTATAATTATTGGCACCTCCCAATACTACCATGTCCACAGGAGATTCCTCCGCTATTGTAGTTTCAATTTCTTTAGCATCCATATCTTCTATTAGTAAAGTGAATACTTGTTCTGCAATCTTTTCGAAAGCTTTAACTCCAGGCAAAACTTCTTTTAGAAAGTATCTCACAAAGTGCTTGTTTGGTGGCTTAATAAGTGATTGTATTTTCACTTCATTTTCGCTATCCTCAAATGTTTCATCTAATAAGGCTTGTAAATCTTGCGGTGTAACGTTTTCTTGTTTAATATCCAAAGAAGGTACGTTAAAGGTCAATGAATTCTCTATGTTAATAAAAATTTCCCCTTCATACCCTTTAAAATAATAACTCCAAACCATTCTTTCTTGTTCAACTATCTTAAAGTGGTATTCAAAAGTTGGGTCTTTTTGATAAATCTTTTCAAAATAGTCGTTTGTACCATGATAAATACCTAAATAATTCTCTAGGAAATTCTCTTGTAGATTTACATAAGAAAATTTATCAGCCGAATTATAACCAGTCACAAATAGCACAATATCATTCTTTGGTATACTGGTTTGAGAATTCACTATGTTTGGATACACGCTTTGAATAATAACTATCTTTGAGTTAAGTAATTCCCCTAATTCTTTTACGTAACTAATAATAAGATTAACTTTATCATTAGTTACGTTTACTGCATTACAATAATCAAAATTCAGGACTAAAATTTTAGTAGTAACGCAGCGAACACTGAACATAGCAACGTCTTGTTTATTAAGCTTTATTGTATGGAGAGCTACTCTTTCAAATTCCCTTGTTGTTTTGTACTTCATAAAAAGTTTAAAATTGTATTTGTTTAATGTGGTTCTAAAACTTTTTGTAATCTTCTTTGCTTCCTTCGTTTCAAATACTTCAAAACAATTTCCTACTGTACTCATGGTGGTCATTCTCCTTTTTTTCTTTGTGTTATTTTAACATTTATTTGCAAATAAGGAATAATTCGACTAAAACAGCACGTATCTACGGCAAACTCACTCCAATTTTTTATAAAGTATTATCACTGTATAGTAGAGACAATTAGAAAGCCTATCTCAGTGCGAGATAAGCTTTTGTATTTACTTTCTTACTTATTTTGGAGTAATTGATGATATCCAAGATTTAATACCTCTAACGGTCAATTCATAATTTTTTTGTACTCTTCTAAGCACAAGTTCTTCATATACTGCTAAAGCAACATGGAAGTTATCGTACTTATCCGTTATCATGCTTTGTGTATCTAGTATAAAATACACATTAAATAACTTTATAAGATTATAATCATTGCTAATACCAAATGTAACTAATTCAACCGGCAGAGATTGCGCTATTGTACTTTCAATTTCTTCAGCATCCATATCCTCTATTAGTGACGTAAATACTTGCTCTGCAATCTTGTCGTAAGAATCAATACCTGGTAATACATTTTCATGGAAATACTTCAGAAAGTGTTTATTTGGTGGCTTAATAAGAGATTTTATTTTCACTTCGTTTTCACTGTCCTCAAAGGTTTCCTCCATTAAGGCATGCAAATCCTCAGGTTTAACATTTTCTCTTTTAATTTCTAAAGAAGGTACGTCAAATGTAAATGAATCGTCCTCTACATTTATAAAGATTTCTCCTTCAAATCCTTTGAAATAATAACTCCATGTTAATTTTTCTTTTTTTAGCGATTTAAATGTAAATTCAAACGTTTTGTCTTTTTCTTTTATACTTTCAAGATAGTCATTTACGCCATTATATAAACCCAAGTAGTCTTCAATAAAGTTTTCTTTAAGGTTTACGTAATAAAATTTATCTCTTGTATCGTAACTACTAACAAACAATTTAAAATCATCTTTTATCTCAGCCATATTGTCTGGTATTGAAATTTCCGAATACCAATTTTGGACAATAACTACACTTGAATTAAAAGCTTTACCTACCTCTGTTAGGTATTCAACAATACCCTCTGCATTAATTTGCTGTTTGACATAGCAAGAATCAAAATCCAGTACGAGTATACGCGGATTAACACATTTCAGTACAAAGCTAAAAAAGTTATTTCTGCCAGCACTTAATGTATGACTTGCAACATGTTCTTTATTAAGTTCAAAAATATTATAACTCATACGAAGAGCAATATTTTTTCCTCTTAGATTTTCCCTAAACTCAGCATTTAATTTCTTTACTTCTTTGCATTTAAAATAATTCTTTACTTCAGTCATTGTAGGTTATTCTCCTTTGGTTCTTTTTACTATCTTACCATGCTTTTAATTTTATTGAGAAAACTTACCGGACATAGGTTAAACATGCTATTAAAGTGCAAAAACTCACATAAGGGCACGTTTACGTGAGTTTGGAGTGTCGTTTTAATAAATTTAATCTCTGTTTAAATTTTTACCGTTACTGCTTGTACGATTGTCAATTCAAATATATTTATCTGATTAACCATTAGAATTTCCTCTTTGTCTTTTTCGTAATTTCAGCATAATGTAGTTTGTATGGTTTACTTCTTAAGAATTTAAAAAATTATAAAGATATAAATAAAAAAGTGTTCTCCATCTTATTATGAAGAACACTTTTGGTTAGTCTCTACTTTCTATTCTATATTTGTTTACTTGTCTATATTCACTTTTCTTCCTCTTTTAATAATTCCTGCTGCATTTTTACAGTATGAGAAGTGCTTGTAATATATGATTTAGCAGCTTGTTCGTACTTTCGATATCGTTTCATGAAATTAAAAATTAGTCCCACGTAAATACATAAAGATAGAGATAAAATAACAATAAAAGCGGTTGATTTACTATCGGAAAGAACCATTTGCATAACAGCTCCAATAATTAAACAAATACTTGAAGCTAAAACTAATGAAGCCATATTTTGGTTTCGTTTTAATTTCTTCTTTACACTCGTAATTGATTTTTCCATTTTGTTAATGTTTCGTTTAATTTGCATTTCATTTTCAGTAAACATATTTTTCTTCTACTCCTTTTCCTTTCTTCTATTTTATCATTATTTTTTATTTAGTTAGCAATTTTATATATTTACGAAAGAAGTAAAATTTGTTTGATAGCGAGTAAACAAGTGTAGCTTATGAGCCTATAACACAGCGTAGAGATAAGGAATATGTACATATTTAAATAATGCTTTTCACTTAATTTTTTTCATCGTTTTTCAATAAATCTTTTTGTACTTTTATCGTATGATATGTCTTTTTAAGGCGTGTTCTAACAGATTTTTCGTATCTTCGGTATCCCCTTAAAAAAATAAAGATTGTCACAAGGTAAGTGCATAGGAATATACATAGCAGCAAGTAAAATAGTACGGATTCAATATTAACAAATATCATTTCCACAATAGTTCCGATGATAAAAAAAAGACTTGCACCTATAAACATGGTAGTTGTGTTTTGATTGCTTTTTAACTTTTGTTGTTCACTAACTATAATTCCTTCCAGTTGTTCAATGTTTTGCTTAATTTTCATTTGGTCATGAATTAACATATTTCCCTCCTTTTGTCTTGTTATCTATTTTAACATATCAACTATACTGTTATTAGTTTACTAGTTTTATAGATTATAAAGAGCGCTCTCTTGTATAGTAAGAGAACGCTCTTTTTGTTAATAGTTTAGTGAAAGTAAATACCTGTGTGTATAAATGATTTTAGCTCTAATAACTAATGAAGTTTAATCTCAGGAGTTTAAATGATATAGACTGTATTTGTTATTTAATATCCTTTATCTTAACATATACGATTTTCTTTTTAGCAGATGTTATCTTAACCCTTATTTCGGCTTTGTTGTTACTGCCATCTTTCCATCCGGATAAGGATTTACTTATACAAGCAGATGTTGAAGTGAATTTAATTGACCCCATATTAGAACTAGACTTATCATCCACTTCATACATGGTTGCCACAATCGTATTTCCACTTGTGTTATTAGATACACAAGCCTGAACAGTATTTCCACCTGCTTTTACTGTTGGAGTATAGCTACCTGTACTGGTACCCGTAATATTTCCTCCCCATAAAACCGTAGTACTCGCTGCAAACGCTGATGTAGGAATTAAAAGTGCTGCTGTTACTGCCATTACAGATGCTTTTAGTCTTTTTTTCATAATAAACTCCCTTTCACTTTATATTTCTACCAATACATTGATATTAACCCATAATTTGGTTTATGGGTAGTCCTGAATTTCATTTTTCGCTAATTTTTTCAAGTTCTTCCATTTTGTATCAGCATTAAAGATACTTCTTTCCTCATTTTTCGATTTAATTTTCTAAATTCGGAGGAAAAACACAGATTTAAAAGAAAATAAATTGGTATAATATTCTTATCTTATAATGAAATTGGAGAGATGATTAATGACTGGAAATCCTAATTCAGAGTTAGCAAAAAAATTAGTTCACTATTCGACAGATGTTCAAAAAGGAGAAAATGTCTTAATCGAGGCATTCGACATTGATATTGAGCTTGTAAATGAGTTAGTAAAAGAGGTAGGTCTAGCTGGAGGTAAAGCCTATGTTAACCTTCGTAACCAACAAGTGACACGCACATTGCTAATGAATGCAACTGAAGAGCAAATCCGCACATGGGCGGAGTATGATAAAAACCAAATGAAGCAAATGGATGCATACATAGGTGTTCGTGGCAGTGATAACATTTATGAGTTAAGTGACGTTCCAAGCGAAAAAATGAAGTTGTACAGCACTATTTATGTGAAGGATGTACATTTAAATGTACGTGTTCCAGAGACGAAATGGGTTATCCTTCGCTACCCAAACAGTTCATTTGCTCAGCTATCTGGTATGAGCACAGAAGCATTTAAAAAGTTCTATTATGATGTTTGCACAATGGATTACAAAAAGATGGACGGAGCAATGGATTCTTTAGTAAAGCTAATGAACAAGACAGATAGAGTACGTTTAGTTGGTAAAGACACAGACCTTTACTTCTCCATTAAAGACATTCCTGCTATTAAGTGTTCTGGTTTAAGGAATATTCCGGATGGTGAGGTATTCACAGCTCCTGTTAAAGATAGTGTTAACGGTGTTATCTCTTATAATGTCCCTACACCATACGAAGGCTTTGTATTTGAAAACGTAAGGCTCACATTCAAAGATGGTAAGATTGTTGAAGCAACAGCAAACAACACAGAAAAGTTAAATGACATTCTAGATACAGATGAAGGCGCACGCTATATTGGAGAATTTGCTATTGGTGTAAACCCTTATATCTTGGAGCCAATGAAAGATATCTTGTTTGATGAGAAGATTGACGGAAGTTTCCATTTTACACCAGGACAAGCTTATAAAGAAGCTTACAATGGAAATGAATCAAATGTTCACTGGGATATGGTTATGATTCAACGTCCTGAATATGGTGGTGGAGAAATTTACTTTGATGATGTGTTAATTCGAAAAGATGGCAGATTTGTTCTTCCTGAATTAGAATGTCTAAACCCTGAAAATTTAAAATAAACGAGAAAAAAGCGAGGGTGTTAATTTTATTAACGTCCTCGCTTATATTTTGCTTTCATTTTCTCTTATTTACCCTAATAGCTTAATGAGTAATTCGTTCATCTCCGTAGGGTTCTTCACATCGCTAAGAATAACTGACAAATCATCCGTATTGCTATTTACTTTCTTATTTTTCATACAAAAATAGATATACATTCCGTCTATGTTAAATTCAAATGTAAAGACAATTGCAGATAATTCTCCTTGATTTGCAACTGTGTATTCTTTTACATTGTATTTACCTTCTTTATGTTGAGGTCGAAGCTTAATGGAAAGAGATTCAACATCTTTCCAATTACCTAGCTTTTCTTCTAAGTTTAAGAATTCTCTTTCAATCGTTTTATTAATAAAATAAAAGCTATTTATATCAGAGACATGTGGGATTTCACTAATATTCTTTAATTCATATATAAAGGTGTGAAAATTCCATATTGGTTTTGACAAAAGAATTCTAAATTTATTTTCTTCTAAGAGATTATCTAGATATTCTTTAATTTCCTCTTCATCAATTCTTACGATATCCGCTTCTACATCTTGGGTAAGAGGTTTAATAGCTAGTTCCCGATTATTTACTAAGGACCACGAAAATGTCATTCCTGCATAGTATACGGTTATGTCATCGTTAAGTATCTTTAAAGCTTCATTATAGTTTGGCGATT
>Ga0209463_1002462_pt1 | contig 10196 bp, 18 predicted proteins | sample AgamicMgSfrz_FD_187169 | JGI IMG/M metagenome (GOLD analysis project Ga0209463, IMG submission 187169) | Agave microbial communities from Guanajuato, Mexico - Mg.Sf.rz (SPAdes) (version 2) | ecosystem: Host-associated > Plants > Phyllosphere > Phylloplane/Leaf | place: Guanajuato, Mexico... | reverse complement strand
CAGACTGGCCACGAGATAAACCAAGCAGCATAGGAGGAACAAGTAAGCCTTCCATAATCTTACGGTCATGGTGCTCAATGTATCCTATGAAGTCTGCATTAGTCATCTGAATAGCATCTACTTTGTCGCCACCTGAGATAGACAGCGAGCTCATGGAGTTAATGTTTTTGAGGATTTTGTTCATCTTGCCAACATCGTTTGCATCGGTAGTGGTTCCGATTAAGAGGGGTGTTCCGTAGCGTTCATAAGCTATGTTAGCGAACCTGTATAGCCTGTCCTTTGTGATCCAATGCTTGTAGATTGGACGCAAGTTAGACTTACCATAGAGGTTGCCGAAATCTTTATCGTATGCATACCATAGGACTTTCTCCCGAGGTATCTTGATTGTCTTACTCCCGATTCGTTGCTCTACATAGAGGATGTTACCGAATCTGTCTGTCTTAATAGCAACCTGCCTAGGGTGGAGCGTTTTGAGCTTCTTGAGACGGATAGCTCCATCTTTGTACTCGAAGACTTTCTCTGTACAGCTGTATCCATATACAATAGCTGTAATGATTTCTCGAATGTCATCCTCAAGGTTTCCCTCGATAGACTCAAAGTTTTCTAGGATGAAGTCAGCATACTTACGAGTCTCCTCGTCCTCACCAGTAACTGTGAACCCTTTAGCGGTAGCTGATAGTTTAATCATCTCTACAGCAGCACGAACTTGTCCATCAAGAAGCATCTTCTCAAAGATTTCTAGAGAGAATTCCTCAGGGTTTAAATCCACTTGGTCTTTGCGTTCGTACTTGTCGTCTTTGTAGAGCCCGATCTCCTGAGCCAACTTATGTAGCTCTGCCTCCTGAGCTTTCCTTTCTTGCTTAACCTTCTTGCTAGCTAATATATCGAATAATCCCATTATTTCTCCTCCTTGGTTTCTGCGAGCTAGGCTCTCCACCTTGATAGTTTCATATAATAAGTAGTAACAACTTGCTACCACTCAGGAAGGTCTTCAATAGTAGAAAACAGTTTGTCAAACTGATAGTCGTCCCTCTCAACGAACTCTACCTCGAATCTATTCTGTAATTCGTGGATACCCTCTCTCACATAGTTCAGTGCGTGGAATGCATCATCTGGAGTACGGTGGTCATATAGCTTCTTACCTGTACCGGTGTTACTCTCAGTGAACTTCATCTCGATAGCTGTCCAGTGGTCAAAGAAGTACTCGATAGCAGCAGGGTCTTTGTAGGGAATCACGATGTTACCTTTATGGAATGCATCAATGAGTTTGTCCATGGAGAAAGTACGGTCTACTTGGAGTGTCGAGTTGTTGAACCCTTTGTATTCACGCTTACGAGGGTCATTCGCATAGGTAACGTACCTACAAGAGATAGCCTGTCTCCCGTACATTTCGTATAGCTTTTGAGACTCATATGAGCCGTAACCTATATCGCCGACAATCTTTTCTACATTGAACTTACTCTGGAGGCTAACTATGTGAGTAATCAATTGATCGTGCACATTGAGTGCGTCTTCGGAGCGGTCTGGCTGCCAACTCTCTGCGTAGTCGATAACTAGTTTGCCGTTCTCACTGTGGCCAATAAAGATAATCGTCTTAGACTTACCACCAGATCCATAGTCGATACCTAGTACAGTTGGTGTCTGTGAGGATTTCTTCAGAGAACGAGTCTTATCAATACAAGCAAGTACATCCTCTAGAGATAGTGGCTGTTCGTCTCCCGAGTAGAACTCACCAAGAACCTCATTGTTAAACGTCATAGCGTCCATCGTTTGGTAATCTCGCCAGATTTGGTTCGCTGAGATCCAGGTCATATTGAGCTGGTTAAATAGGTAGCCACTATACATCTTATTCTCCGGTCTCGTAGCTACCCATCTCCCATGAGCACGGTCAAGCTCTTCTTTGCAATGCATACACCCGAAGTAGCGTCTCTCAGTTTCTTCTCCCTCGTTCTGAATCATGATATTCTTCATAGACATAACTTCTTCATTGCCGCAGCTATCACAGGTTACGTGCCATTTCTTCTGGTCAGACTGCCCCCACAAGACACGGTCGTAGTAGCTACCCTTCTGTTTGGGTGTGCCTGTAAAGTAGCAGCGGCCGTTAAGCTCCGTCTTAGGGTCTTTGATTTCACTATGCGAGACCGACTTCTCAATAGACTCGATGGCTGTCTGGGTGATATCCTGCACCTCATCGAAGATAACCATGTCTCCGGCGATACCACGAAGGGCATCCCCGTCAGCCCACGCACTTCCGAAGTAATACTGACTGGAGTTAGCTAAACCGATAGCTGTCTTGGCATCACGTTTAGCCTCAACCATCCCCTCGAGGATACCTCCTTTGGATTCGCGGATAGCTTTACGGAAACGGTCATTAACGAAACGAGTTGTTTGCTCCTGCCGAGGCGCTGTATAGGTAATTGTTGTGTGCTTCCTCTGGTAGCCATGATAAAGCTGAATGCGTACGCCTGTCTCAGATTTCTCTACCTGACGGCCTGCTACGATTACCACGCGAGGGTGCGTGTCTCGGTAGACATCGTGCAAGTGGTCTCGGTGGTCGAAGCTGAAGGGCTTACCTTTTACAGTACCGGTTACTTCGGTGAACCCTATAGGGTCTTTCATTCGTTCTTTGAGTGCAAGTAATTGCTCTTGAGTAGGTTGTTGACTCATTTTGCTGCCTCCTATATATTTTATTTGTAAGGGATTGACATATAGTTATGACTCAGGTAATATTATAGATAACGAAAGGGTGGTCTAACATGTTTGGACTATTTAATAGGAAAGAAAAACCTAAGAGGGGTATCAAGTTTAGAATTAACGGAGTAGATTTCATCTGTGTAGGAATGAACGCTGGCTCTGTAGAGATGGCTATCATTCAGCGATCTAAATTGGTTTACGCTAAGAATGTACTAGATGGTCGTACTCATGGGATTAATCCTAGATGGGTAGCTGATTATGTGAAGATTGAATACTATGGAGACGGAACTTGGGAGGTAGTCTAATGAAGAAGTATATAAAAGGAACTTATGCAGGTCTTACAGTTTATACTGAAAATATTGCTGGCAAGGGCGCTGTAGAGGTAAAGGTTGAGGATTATGGAGATTATACATTTAATATTAAATTTGAGGATCTAGATGAGTTTATTGAAGCTCTACAGGAAGCTAAGGAGGTGCTGTCTCTTGGAAGAAATACTGATGAATAAGTGGGTAGCTGGCTCGGTAGCAATGGCGGTTGTTCTAATAGGAAGCTATGTGTTCATGTGGAGTAAGCCTAGGAAGTGAAAATTTCAATTACCATACTATAAGGATAACTGAGGAGGAATAGTCGTGAAGGTATACGTTGAAAGAAAAGAATGGTCTTCAGAGCTGGACTCTAAAGAGAATCCAGCTCCATATTTAAACCTAACAGAGGAGACTCTAATTGACACCATCTACTTTAATAACGTTTGGTACATGGAGACGGACAACTTAGAGGAGGATGTGCTACAGGAGATCCGGTCTCGTGGTGAAAATGTGGCTTGGGAGCATACGTCTGGAGAGAGTGTTGTGAGAGTGACTATCGGGTAACCCCTAGGGAGGTTGCTTCTTTTTTTTTTGTCTATATAGTCTGGTATGTGAAATTATAGATACTATGGAGGAATTAAAAGAAGACTCACGAATGAGCCTTAATGTGTCTCCTTATTGCGTTCTCACTGAGACCGAATAGTTCACCTACTTTTTGATTAGTTAATCCCTCAGCCTTTAGTGAGATGGCTATGTCGATGTTTCTTGATAGACGTTCTCCAAGAGTTTCTTGTTTAGGAGGTTTTACCTTCTTAGGTTGCGACTTTCCATTACGTACGGCGTCTAGATAGTTGTCCATGTGAGTTCCTAGTGCGATATTGTCCCAAGAGTTGTCTAGGGAGTTGTCATTAAGATGTCTAACACATTCTGCCTCGAAAGCTTCTTCTCCATATTTCAAGTAAGCTATTAACCTGTGAGCTGAAACAGGTCTAGAATAATACTTCTTAGTAGGGTGAGCTAGGTTATATTTTCTGACAAAGTATTCTCCAGAGCCTTTACCTTTGCGATTATTAGTACTCTTACTTATAGAACCTTCAACAGGGTTGCCTTTAGGGTTAAACAACTGTCCAGTATGATCTGCGGTGTAACCTCTTCGTACAGCGTGACAGATAATCTCATTAGCTATTGAACTCATTAGTTCTCCTCCTCAGGGTATGACTGTAGTAATATTAGTATGCCATAGAATTTTACCTATAGGGGATATATTTTCTAAAAAATCCGGGGAGGTAGATGCTTGGGAGGTGAAATTTTCTAAAGTGTTCTATCTCATCTATAAATATTTAGTATCGACACGGGCATACACCCTACACCTTATGATTCATGGGGTACCCCTCGAGGTGGGACTCTGGAGACGGCTGCCTCACTGGTCAACAGGCTGGATAGCACTGAGACTGCTCAGATCTCCTCACAAAGCCTTGCACACAAAAGTGTAGACACATGGGTATGACCATGGTATGATGGACTCACAAGCAAGCACAAGGAGGCTGATGATAGTGAGAACGACAGTGACAGTGATAGGCATAGTACTAATGTGGGTGGTGATGTGGTGCACCTACACAGGCTACCTCACAAGTGGAGCGATGGCACTCACAGAGGCAGGGCTGATAGGCACAGTGTGGATGACTAACCTAATAGGACGTATGAAAGAGGAGGGCTACTAAGTGGCTCTCCTCTTTCACTTTCGGCTTCGTACTTTCGGAGAGAGCGTGGTACTTTCAGAGGGTGGTGCATGGTGGTGGTGTACTTTCGTGGTGATGTATAGGATAGTGCATACTCTGGAGGCAGAACCCTTTAGTTTCGCTACTGAGTTGCATACTCATACAGTCTCTATGCATGGTGCTGATGAGTGGTGGTTATGCAGGAGTCTGACTCACGGGGTATGAGCCTTAGAGCCACAAGGGATTGAGGGCTAGTGAGATGGCTAACTCTAGTTGACATAATTAAGGTTATAGGAAGTAACCTCAGGGGTTACACAGTTGACTGCCTCGTTAGATTCACAGTTCGGATATTGGGTGGTGATCAAGTGAGCACGCCGAGGTGGGGGTAAGCCCCCTAGTAACTACTCAGACTTCCTCCTCAGGGTTACCTTCTCCGTTTCCTACCCGTTAGCATACCTCCTCAGCAACCCCTCTGTAGTGCACCTTCTCAGCCTTCTCCTGAGATCTACCTCATCAGCTTCTACCTCTCAGACCACCCACCTATGAGCCAGCCTTCTCAGTCATCCATCTCTGTTTTCGTCTCGTAAGATTTCACGGAGTATACTCGCCGACTCATCGGCGTGGTTATCCTTCTCAGGTACGTCAAATTAGCTAGCTCCTAATTTAGACATCGTTTCACTCTAAGTGATTAAGGTCAAGTGAACATCCACTTTAGTGTAACACAAATAAGGCACACCTAACTAGGTGCACCTACGCCGAGCAATCGGCGAGTTAACTATCAAGCATCCAATGATATGCATTCTCCTTGTGTGTGACCCACTCTAGGTTCCTCGAGTCATTGTTCTTCTTGTCTCTGTCTATGTGGTTCACCTCTGTCTTGTAACCTCTTGGCTTATCACAGAAGGCTTTGGCTACCAAACTGTGTACATACAACTTAGCTCTCTTGCCTTCCTCGTTAGTCAGCGTCACAGTCATGTACTCTCCGTACTTACCACCATGAGACTTTACAGCATGTTGCCTCAGTACCTTCTCTTCGTAGTATTTGTCTTCCTTGATTCTATTGTCATACCTCCATGCTTCTAGTTGCTTCACCCTCCCTAGGTCACTCACCTCATAGAACTCTTCGTACCCCTCGATAGGCAGCCACATCTCTAGCTTACTCATTAGCTTCTCCTCCTTTGTTATTACTCAGGTATGATTAATACTCACAACCAATAGCCCTGCTCGTCAGCAGGACTCATCAGCTTATCTATTCAGTTATTCCCATGAGGTAGGTCAAGCTCGTCAGCCGTGCCTACCAGCACTTCTCCTGCGATCTCTGTGCTATCCTCCGTAGCCCACAACACAGTTACTACATCTCCTAGCTTGTAAGTACCCTCGAGAGCGTAGTTCCCCATGTCCTGCTCATCGCCATTCACATTAGCCAACACGTAGACACCATTATGGTAGCCGACTACCTCCATTGAACTCACCATAGGTACTGGCTGGCTTAGTTTGTCTCGTAGAGTTGGCTGCTCACTAGTTGCTGCCTCTGTGTATACTGCTGAGTTTGTGTAGATTGCCATTGCTGATGTTGCACCGAAAGCTAAGATAAGGAGTAGGCTGATTAGTAACTTGAAGTTCTTCATGTTAGTTACCTACCTTTCCTGCTAGTGCATCCAGTTGAGCTAGCACCTTCGTGATCTCCATAGCTTGTACTGTCATTGCCTTCTCCACAGTTGCTTTCTTCTTGCCGAATAGTTTGCTCATTAGTCTTCTCATCATCTTTGTTTCCTCCTCAGGATTTCTTTGTTGAGGTAATCATACCATGGTCATACCGAGGAGGTCAACACTTTTGTCAAAACTTTTTTCAAGTGTTACATCCCGTCAAAGAGGACGTTGAAGTTTACACCTTTGTTATTGTCCTTGTGAGACGTACTCACTTGGAACTTGCGATCCATCCCTAGAGCCTGAGCGAATCGTAAGAACTTACTATCGTAATCATTCATTGATTGGCTCTCGTCGAGGATCTCACCTTCTTTAGCTATCTCTCTACGTTCATTCATGATTAGATTCATGATAGCCCTGTGGAGAATGATGATGTTCATAGGGTCTAAGTCTAGCTCCTCGATGTAGTGATTCATCAGTCCAGTGTACAGAGCATTCTCTTCTTGGGTCATAACGAATTTACTATTGAGACCATGAACTAACGCCGCTCTAGGGTTTAAATTAGCAAGTGCTCTCTTTTTACCTTCCTCAGAGGTAGGCCCTGTAGAATAACCACCGTGCATAGCACATCGAGCTGCTCCCTCTACAGGTTCATTAGAGCATATCTTACCAGTGTCTGCTCGGACTGCTCCACAGATGATCGTTACCTTCTTGAGTTCATTCTTGATGTGAGCTGTCACCTTGTTCTTCCTCGCTGTGTCGTAAGCCATACCGTTGATTTCCTCGACAGTCTTCTTAGCATCACTACGTATCTTACTAATCAGTCTCTTCTCTGCATCGGTCTTTCTACCGAGTCCGCCTCCGTGGTCTTTAGCCATTAGTTATCTTCCTCCTTAGTTTGTCTATCATATTATCTCTCCAGAGTATCCATTTGACGTACACATATAGGTCAAGTCTCATTTGTGTTCCCTCCAACTCTCAAGTTTATTGCAGTAAGTACACCTAACCCATCTCCTATTGAGGTGTCCTATAGAGGTTGTCCATGTCGTTAATTGCTTGTGACCTGTGAGCCAGCAGATAAGACGTCTCATTAGCCTCTCCTCCTCCAGATCTCTGTCGTGTTACCCTTGTCAGTTACTCTGTCAGTGATCCTATACTTGTCGTACTCGTAGAGTTTCTCTGTAGTCCACTCCTTGCACTTGTGACAGATGAGCTGGATAGCTATCTCTCCAATGACATGCAACTCGGGTGATTCTTGTAGGCGGCCTACTGGGGTGCCGCACTGTTGGCATTTAATCATGATTGTCTCCTCCTTAGTTCCTCCTGAGCTATGCCTAGGTAGGTATAAATAAGAGCTGGCTCATTGAGTATCAGCTCACGTTCTTCTTTCTCGTAGAGTAGGAACCCATAGGTGGCTCCTTGGTATTTTCTGAATAGGTTGCATCTCTTGAGGGATCGTTTGTCCATAAAACCTTTTACCTCGAGGTATACATTGTAGGTTGGTAAGTAGAAGTCTGGGAGGTAGCTCTCTTTGTGGTCTTTGTAGTAGAACCTTTTGTTCTCGTACTCGTAGGGGATATTGAGAGAACTGAGGAGTTCGGCTATCTCGATCTCCCAGTTAGACCGGAACATTGTAGCTTCCTTCTCGCTGTAGAATCTTAAACCATTCTTGTAGGCTTTCTTCTTAGGTTTATCTTTAGGGGATTGTCTATCGAGGTGTATCTTTAAGAGGGACATACTAATTAGTCAACTCCTTAGGCTGCCTCTAGTAGGCATTTTATTTCAAGATCTTAAACAATAACTATATGAGCTGGCGCTCTATCGTGGAATCTATCTGAGGTATCTCTGTCGACTTATCGACTAGGTCTATCTAGCTCACTATCTATCGGATAACCTATCGAGAATCTATCTGGCGAGAACGTACTCTGTCGAGTATCTCTATAGAGATAGTAGCTGTCACTTGCTAGTAAAACGTCACTTACTTTTAGTACATTCTGTCAGTGGTGCACGTTCGAGCTCGTTCACAATTTAGATTACAAGTTTGTTACAAATGAAAAGCCCCACCAGAGGCAGGACTCATTAGTCTTATTTGTCTTTCTCAGTATCTCTATCAGCACAACTCTCAGAGCAATACACTGTACCATTCTTTCTCCAGTATAACCACGCAGACAACTGACAGTAACAGTAAGCACAAGTCTCTCTCATTAGTATCTCCTCCTCAGGGGTTATACTTTATTGTATTACAAATCATACCTGAGTATGACTAAAAGACAAAATAAAAGAGCCCTACCCAGAGGCAGGACTCGTAGTGTTTATTCTATTTGTACTGCCACGGTTACATTTCAATTGCTCACCTCCCTAGTTACTGCAGAGACGGGATTCATTAATTAGCGTAAGCCTCACGAGTTTGCTTGTCCATCTCCATGAATACACGCTTGCCATCTTCCATGTCTCGTTGGATTAATCTCTTCACGTAAGTTGAAAAGTACTGCTGCTTCATTGCATAGTGAAACATTTCATACTCCATGTTATCTGCCACGTTAAATGCTACTGATTTTACCTTCTTCATAATAATTTCCTCCTCAGGGTTATGACTGATTGTGATCAGTCTTGATTAGTTTTGGTTGCTTTGCTTCCTTGAATTCATCATACTACAGTCATATTCTATTCGTCAACAATTTATTCTAAAAAGTTTGCAAAAAAATAGAGACTGCTCGTTAGCGGTCTCCTCTCCTGGACTTCTCTGAGTAGCTTTTGACTTCCCTGAGTACGAACAAGCTGAATAGTATCAGTGGGAATAGGTACATAACTCCTCCGATTAGTTCTACGAAGAAAAGCATGATGGCACCTGTGATGAATGCTAAGATCATTATCATCCATGCTATCAAGAATTGTCCAATAAGTTTTCTCATAAGTATAGCCTCCTCAGGGTTTTGCATATATAGTTATATTACCACAGTCATACCAATAAGTCAAGAATTACCTGAGTAGGTGCTGTTGAGAAAGTCATTTGCTGTCTCGGTATATCTTCAGTAGTAGCTCTAGCTGGGTGATCTGTTCGGGGATACTCATTGGTTGTCCTCATTAACTTTTAGTAGTACACTATTAAGTAGGCTTATAGTAGGTGTTCCCTCGGTGAGTCGGGCGAACGGTACAAGAGTGTTCGCTGCACTACTTGTACGCACTATAAGTCTATTTTATTTCTCCCATCGTTTACCCTCCTCCATTTGTACATGAATAGTGATTAACCTCTTGAGTTTGGACTCGCTCCAGTTATTATGGTGTGCCTCGCTAGATATCTTACTGCGTATATCCTTGCCAGCTAACTGCTTTAAAGCTAAACGTTTAGCAACCTTATTGATTGAACGAGCCATGAGACCGCCTCCTATTTGATTGGGATTATCTTGAAGTCATCATGTCCGTACGTACCTAGTGTGATATAACTCTCCCAGTACTTTTCTATCTCCCAAACAAAATCGTGGTGCCACTTGAAGGTAAGGTCTAGCTTGTCATCCCATATGTGCGTCTTAGAATCCTCAATAGTTAACGTGAAAGGTGAAGCCATTAAAGAATTGATCTTTCTTAATTGTCTATTACGTGTATATCTCATTAGTCCATCCTCCTATTTGATGATTGGAATTATAGTCGTACCTACATGCCATTCATCTACTTGTTTATTAAATTCTATCCAATTTTTATTATTCCACCTGTGCCACTTGAATGTCTTGTCCATCTCGTCAAGCGCTTCTCTGACTACCTCGATAGGTAAGTTAGGTACTTCCTTCCAAGCTTTGTGTATTCTTCCTAATTGCTTTGTGCGTGTATGTCTCAT
>Ga0209463_1002461_pt1 | contig 10197 bp, 8 predicted proteins | sample AgamicMgSfrz_FD_187169 | JGI IMG/M metagenome (GOLD analysis project Ga0209463, IMG submission 187169) | Agave microbial communities from Guanajuato, Mexico - Mg.Sf.rz (SPAdes) (version 2) | ecosystem: Host-associated > Plants > Phyllosphere > Phylloplane/Leaf | place: Guanajuato, Mexico... | reverse complement strand
GACAAATCCGTCATAATCCTTATAATGGGTATAGACGGCCTCAGCGATCTTTATCCATTGCTCTGGCTGCAAATTGGTGCTATCAATATTCATGATGATTCTACCGTCAACATGTACATCACTTGATGTTTCTGGTAAAAAGTTCAACAATTCTTCAACAGATAATTCTGGAACCAGCCCCTCATTCCTCTCCACTGAGGCAATCGTTCCACCGGTAGCAAGCAATAAAATCTTCTTCACAAGCAACATCTCCATTGAAAAAGGATGGTCAACATTTACGCGTAACGCGTATTTATATTAGCTATTATATAACTAAATTATAAAAAATCAATATATTGTTCTCGTTTCGCGTATATTTTTCTAGTATTCGCCAATTTTCAATGGTATAATAAATCCAATATTAAAAAGCTGGAGGCATCGAAAGCATGCTGGAACGTTTATCTGTATTAAGAAAAGAGCGAAAATGGTCCCTACAAGAAACTGCCGACAAACTAGGGATAGCAAAAAGCACTTATGCCGGTTACGAATCAGGATACCGTGAACCCTCCCTCCACTCCTTATTACAAATTGCAGGTTTATTTGATACAACGGTTGATTATTTATTAGGAGCTGAAAAGGACGATTTTATAGAGATTACAAATCTTATAAAAAGCCACTCTCACAGCCTTTCAATAGATGGGGTACTTTTGTCAGCCGATGAATTAATCGATTTTGTCTCTTTTGTGAGGGTGAAAAGAATGTTGAGAGCAGAGGAAATGGAAGAAGCCTAGATAATGGAAGATCATCAATAGGTATTCAAATAACAAAACAGCACCTCTAATTAAATTTAGAAGGTGCTGTTGGGATATGGCCTTAGTAACATGCATGTCTCTTTTGTTCTACAGTTGGGCAATAATGAGCGGATTCAAAACAGAGTTTTTGGAACAAGGGCAGAAAGTGAACGATGACTTAAGATCAAAAGAGTACAAAATGGAATCTCAATTGGATAAAAAAAATGCTATATAATAAACGATTCCTACTATAAAATTCAGTCTTCTAATTTGCGTAATACAGAAAAAGCACACATATATAGATGAGGGTAAAGAACCATTTCTAATTAGCAGCAAGATGACCAAAAAATAGGTAAGCCATAAAAGATATGCCAATTGTGGTATGTCCTTTATGGCTTTTTCTTTCTCCGGTGCTTTATTGTAAAAACAATTCCAATCTTACAAGCCAAAAAACCTCATTTACTTGTTGTACGGTTCACCGTAACGCATCTAAATGAGGTTTTCCCTTTTTTCACTCACAACCTATACCTATTTTATGTTGTAAGTATTTCTCTACAAAAATAAACCCTTGATATCGCTTATCAAGGGTTTGCTTCTTTTAGCATTTACACCTGAAATATTGTTATTACCCTATCCATATTTAACGCCTATACAATCTCCCATTTTAGTAGTCTATGAACCAGAGTCGTCCCTACAGAATGAAATAACACTCTTTCACCTAACTCTTTTGAAAAGAACAACGATGTAAACACATGCTCTCCATTGTTTACAAAGATTTCAATGGATGAAACATCTAAAAAAATATTGAGGCTAATTGGTTTTAATAAATCAATCGTTTGACTTCTTAAGTAGTCATTTTTAGTTCCAAGACTGACAATAGGATAGTCAGAATCTCTACGATCTAAAATTATTTCATTACGATGTTTCGTAAAGGTTAATGAAAGTTTTTCATTTATACCTTTAAAAAATTCAATAATAAGTTCATGGCTATCTTTCATCTCAAATTCTACTTCAATTTGCTGACATATCCCATAAAGACTTCTATCTTCGTATTTTCCATTTATCTCAAAATGATTAAATTCAACTTTATTTTGTTGATACTTTTCAATTTTTTGATACGGCTTATGGACTAGCTTCCCATTTTCTAATGATAATTCTCTAGGAAGAGTCATAGAACCATTCCAGCCATGGCCTAACTCATGCAATGGATAATTTCTTTCCCACATATTCATCCAAGCAATTATGACTCTCTTACCTTCATAAGTCATAATGGATTGTGGCGCGTAAAAGTCAAATCCCTGGTCAAGTTCTTGCTCATGTTCAATGATAAACTCACCAGTTCCATGATTAAACGAACCAATCAACGCCATTGATGAATGTACATTTTCATAACTATTTCCTACTCGAGGTTTATCCTGAGGTGAAAAAATCAATACATATTTTCCATCGAGTTCAAATAAGTCTGGACATTCCCATACAGTACCATAATCCTTACCCAGAGTGAATTGATTTAAGAATTCCCATTTTATTCCGTCGTTAGATACATAGAATATAATATTTCCAATACCGTCAATACTCCTTGCTCCGACTACAAGATAAAATTTATTTTTGTACCTCCACACTTTTGGGTCCCTGAAATCTTCCATTCTAATACCTTTTGGAATCTGCTCGGTTGATATAACTGGATTGTTTTCATATTTTATATAATTCAAACCATCCGCTGATTTTGCAAGGCATTGAACTTGTCTAATATAGGAATCCGTTTCCTGACTATCAGAAATTGGTTTCTTTATAAAATCTTTATCATATAATTTGTCAAGGAACAGATCAACATGGCCGGTATAATATAACCAATGTTCATCGCCTACTTGAATGGCTGATCCAGAAAAAACACCATTTCGGTCATATTCCTTATCTGGTTTTAATGCAATTTCTTTGTGACTCCATTTAATAAGGTCAGAACTTACTGCATGCGCCCAATGCATCGGCCCCCAAACAGTATCATACGGATAATGTTGATAAAATAGATGGTACTCATTATTAAAAAATGAAAAACCATTTGGATCGTTCATCCAGCCATACTCTGGCATTAGGTGATACTTATGTCTGTATTTTGTGTTTATTTGTTTACTGGTTATTGTCATTACGCTCACTTACCTCCTTATTTTTCCAAATTGATTTTAGTTTATAGACTTGAATTGATCTGATAAGGATTGTTTCATCTCCAATAAGGGATATATAATCACTGTTTTTTAGAGAAGGATAAGATCTGCTAGTAATCATTTTTTTGTCATTCAAGTAACATTCAATGGTAGAATGATCGATATAAATATGTGCGGTTAATCCCATATCGATGTCAAGTGAACCACCTTGTATATCTCCTTTGCGTTCCATACTGCTCCTGCTTCGATCCAACCAAACTTGTTTTTGTTCTTTATCAAAGATTAGACATGTTTTTTCCCGATTCGTAGGATGCTTTTTTAATTCCAAGCCAACTACTTTGTTTGTATCCTCAAATTCCACTATTATTTCGAGCATTTTTTGATTGACTTCTTTAAGTTTTTCATTGATATCAACTATTAACCTATTTTTTTCATTCAATAACGTTTTATCTCTCAAAGCTGCCAGATTTACCAATGGTTTCATTCTAAGCTCATTGTTTTCAAGGTAAAGTTCAATGGGAAGTCCCGCATTATGTGCCCATCCGGCGTCATGCTCTTCCATCTCATTCCGATCCCCTTGAAGGATTGAAAAAAGAATAGATTTCTTTGTCAGTGGATCCACAAAACCGCTTGGCCCACTAAATTTAAAGCTGCCATAATCGATCTTTTGTGGTTCTTGGGAATCAGGGATAAATGTAAAGTTGTTTTTATCAAAATTCCCTAGAAAGTAATAGGTATCCACTTGACCTCTTGGTTCTGAATGAAAATGACTCATAAATATAAAAATATATTTTGTATTTCCTTTATCGTCAGACGCTGGTAAAAAAACTGGAAGCTCCCAATTCGTTCCTAGTAAAGGGTATTTTTTATTGTCTATCGTGAAAAACTCCCCTTTAAATGTCCATTTTACACAATCATCTGATGAATAGATCCAGGCTGTAGGTCCTTTACCATCTATGCCGCCTCCAATGATTAAATACCATACCTCTTCTTGTTCGTCTTTCCAGACAAAGGGATCTCTAAATTGTGAAGGTATTCCTTGCTTATCCGTTTGAGTTATTGCCGGATAAGGGAACATTTCCCAATCAACCAAGTGTAGATCTTCTAAATTTTTAGGGCGAGCGATGGCTACACCTTGATTACATTCCTTATCCAAATTGGCAAATGTATAAAAGAGATAAGGGATATCATCCGGACCAATTGTTGCAGACCCAGACCAGACACCTGAAGGCGTTAGGTCACCCTTTTGTGGGAACAACGCAGTTTTTTCATTTTTCCAAAAAACTAAATCATCACTTGTCCAATGTCCCCAATGTAAATTTGAGAAATAAGGACCAGATGCATTTTTTTGATAGAATAAGTGGTATTTCCCCTTGTAGTAAAAGGGGGCATGAGGTTCATTCATCCAATGTTGTGGCGGGATGGCATGGTATTGTGGACGATGTTCGTCGTCTAAAAGTTTACATTCATCAAGGTCTATTTCCTTTAAATCAAGTGACAGCTTATCACACAAACCAAGAAACTCATTTTGGATCGTTTGAGTGGACAAAACTTCATCAAATATTTGGATAAAATCAATCAATCCAGAAAACATCCCACCTTTAAAAATCTCACTTATTTTAAAGGGGCTATTATTTATTCCGATCGATAATGGGATGGTTGAAGGTTTCCATCCAGTAATGAAATCACACCTTAATTGAAGTTCTGAATTCAGATATATTAGCATCTCGTCAGTTTCTTGGTTATACGTAACGGTTATGAGTGATTTTTTATAAAGATCAATTTGTTTTTCACTTCTTAGCAGGTGTATTTGTTTTCCGTCCCCTATTTCAAATTGTATTTCACCATGTCGATATAGGCTCAAAGCAAATCCTTTTTTATCCTTTTTATCCAATTGGTCAATGATCGTGATTGAAACTTCTCCATGACAAGCTTCGAAACATCGGGGTGCAATTAATGCCGATATCGCAAATGATCCCATCAACTCCAATGGTTTATCGATAATAAAGGTTGAATACCCATCAAAATCCAGCGCATACCCTGATAGGGGGGACTTAATCCATCTTGGTGAACAGTTTTTTTTATACTTGGCATCATTAAAAACATATTCGATTTTTAATAGATTACCGCGGATCAGTTCTTTTGTTTGATTACCATTCCCTTCATTAAAATTAATGAAATAAATTAAACTCATAAGCCGCCTCCAATCAATCTTATTTAATTCCAGAAGATGTATTTTGTGGCATGATGTATTTTTGTCCGAAAATATAAACCAATAAAATTGGAATCGTTGTTATGGTTAATCCTGCCATCACCTGATTTAAGTATATTGGCTTTGTCTCATTCATAATATTGACTGCAACTGATAATGGATATTTTGAAGTCTCAGTGAAAATCATAAGAGGCCAAACATAATCATTCCAGGATCCCACAAACACTAATATCCCAATCGTCAGGAAAATGGGTTTGGAGTTTGGAATCGCAATTTTCGTGAATATTTTCCAGTCCGACGCCCCATCGATGTGTGCTGATTCTCTTAATTCTTTAGGAATTTTCTTAAAAAATACCATAAATAAATAAATGTTAAATGCACTGCCAATATGGGGCAATGCCAGCCCCCAAACGGTATTCGTCAGATTCATTTCTTTTATGATGATGAATATTTGGATTAGAACGGATTGAAAAGGAAAAATAATTAAGATAAGTAAAGCTCCAGTGATATACTTTTTAAATGGTATATCAAATGTCGCTAATGCATACCCCGCTAACGAATTGACAAATAAACTTCCTGCAACAATCACAAAACTATAAAAAACACTGTTAAAAAAATGAAGAGAAAAATTAAACCTATTAAAAATTTCTTTATAAGGTTCGAGCCAACTATTTATATAATTAAAATTAGGGACAAAGCTTTTCATCGTACCGATTTCTGCAGAAATTTCGGCAACCGTTTTTGTGCTGGTCACAAACATCCAAACAGTTGGGAATAAAAACAAGAAAGAAAATGTAATTAACACAAAAATTTTTAAAGCTGAAATCACATTATATTTCTTCAATTTCTATTCCTCCTTAAATAATTTTCTTTGAGCAGCTGCAATGATGATTAACATGAATGCAAATACAACTGTTATGGCACTTGAATAGCCGATTTGACGATATCTTGTTCCCTGATCAAACATGTATAATAGGATACTGGCTGTACTGCCATCCGGTCCTCCATTCGTCAATACTAACGGTTCAATAATAATTTTAAATGTCCCTGTTGTCACAACAATGAGGACAAAAACGAGCTGTCCCTTTATACTGGGCAGTGTAATATATTTAAACTTTTGCCAACCATTTGCACCTTCTATATCCGCTGCTTCGTAAAGTGTTGATGGAATATCCTGCAGTGCAGCCATTAGGATTAACATTTGGAAACTTATACCTTGCCAAAGAATAATAAAGGAAATTGTTGGGAGTGCCAGATCAGGATCGGTAAAAAAGCCTTGCTTGGAAAAGCCTAAATCAGCCAAGAAGACGTTAAAAATTCCTGCATTTGGATCTAGAATGTTTTTCCATAGTAAAGAAACAACGATAATGGATAATATATATGGTGAAAAGAATGCCGTTCTAAAAAAGGTATTCACTTTTGATTTTTTGGCAATTAAGTTGGCCAAAAACAATGAAAGAGCGACTTGAAGAGGAACTATATAAATGACATATTTGGCAGAGTTAAAAAAAGCGGAACGTGCATATTTGTCTTTTACTATTTCAATGTAATTATCAAGTCCAATCCATGAGACATCATTTGGTTTCAGCAGGTAATAGTCTGTAAATGAATATCCCACTGCAAGAATTAATGGATAGATGACAAACACAGTTATTAAAGCAAATGCCGGTAGTAAAAATAAAAATTTACTGCAAAAGAAGAAATTTAGTACTCCGGATTTATTTATGTTTTTTCTTACTTTATCCATATAAAAACCCCTTAATAATAGTAAGTATACGACTAGTCGTATACTTACTATCTATCTATCAAAATTATTTTTTCTTAAACCTTGAAGCTTCCCGTTCAGATTTATCTACTGCAGCCTGAACTAAATTCTCGACAGAATCTCTGTCTAAAGTAATCCCTTCCATAATATCTCCAAATACATCTTCAAGTACTGGGAAAATAGGTGATTTAGGTTTTAGATGTGCTGTTTGTACTAATTGATCTAACATTAGTTTTCTAGGATACTCACTATATAATTTTGAGGAAGCTAATAATTCTTTATGACCAGGAATTAGACCAGCAGCATCTTCCATTGCCTTGGCACTATCCTTATTTGTTAAGTGAGCCACTAGCTCCGCTGCAAGTTCAGGGTATTTTGTATGTTTCGTGGCAGCAACATACCAAGTGCCATGCGGTGCTGAGTTATGTCCCTTTTTCCCATATGGATATGGCATTAATGACCAATGCAAATTCGGATAATCTTTTTTAAGTGCGTCAATTAGCCAAGGTCCTTCAAAACTAATTGCTGCTTTACCTGTAGCAAATGCATTCTCCTTGGGCGTTGGTGAAACAATTCCTTCTCTGAATAGAGTATTGATAAAATTAAAAGCTTCTATCGTATTTTTACTATTTAAATAACCGTCAGTGTCTAAGCCATTTTTTCCAACTAATTGCGCATCATTGGAAAAAATAATTGGGGAGTGCGCATACATTTGCCATCCATTTTTGTCAGTGAACATATGCACTGGTGCTTGCCCCATGAACTTTTTAAGAATTCTAGTATTTTCCAAGAAATCATCATAACTCCAAGCTAAATCTAATGTCCAATTTCCATTTTTATCTGCCGGAATCTCTATACCTGCAGCTTTAAATAAATCTACATTGTAGAATACAGGTGCTGATAATTCAAAGGATTGCAACGCATATAGATTATTTCCAACACTGCCAGACTTTACGATTGTATCTAAATAAGAATTAATTACATCTTTTCCTAAATACTTATTTAATGGTAAAAGAATATCGGAATCAACATACGATGCAGTGTGAACACTTTCAAGAGTGATTACATCTGGTAAATCACCAGTTGTAATGGCAGCATTAAGTCTATCAATGTACCCACTTCCCTCACCCGTTTTTGCGATATGTTCAACGGTGACCTTTACATTTTTATGTTGTTGTTCAAATTCTTTAGCCCTTAAATCATAATTTTTACCTTCTGGATCTTCTGCAGGAACATGTACCCATACTGTTAATTCTTTTGGCTTATCATTGCTTGCTGAAACTGCACTTTTACTTGCAGAATCAGTACAAGCAGTTAAACCAAATATAAGAGCTGGAATCATAAAAAAACTACATAATTTTTTCAAGCGTTTTCCCCCTCCTGCGTTTTGTGGAAATGTTTCCATAAAACTTTAAATTAATAGGGCTAAGCCCCTAATTTAATATGGAAACGCTTCCATATCTACTTTCAATATAGTACAAATATCCATTTTTGTCAATCAGCATTTTATTACTTTTCTTCTTTGCTTACAATAATGTTGTATCACCCTGTAAAAAAGCCACCGGGTGAATAGCAGGTTCGACAGGGATCCCATTTATTCTTTTAATGACTAATTCAACCAAACTTCTCCCCATTCTTTCAATTGGTTGTCTAATAGTTGAGAGTCTGGGTCTAAGTGCAGAATAGGTCTCTATTCCATCATATCCAATAATAGAAAGCTGTTCAGGTATATTTATATTAAGTTCAAGGGCAAGCTGTACGAGTTTCAGTGCCATGACATCATTCTCCACAAAAACCCCATTTATATCCTTATAATTTTTAAAAAAATTGGTTAAAAATGCAATTTCATCCTTAATGGGATCCTCTTCAATATAGAGAGTATATTGGGTTCCATTCTGTTTTGCTGCATCTTCAAAGCCTTTTCTTCTTTTTTCAACTTCCGTAATTATCGTTTTCGAAAAAGTTCCAATATAAGCGACATTCGTGCATCCAGTGTCTTTCAACACCTGAAAGGCTAATTGACCACCATTATAATTATCACTTGAAACATAAGGTATATTTTCTCCCATATGACGGTCCACTAAAACAATTGGCATTGAATTATTGATTTCATTTTCAATCGAATTATAGGTGATTCCAATAATACCTGATACTTTGTTTTGTTTGAGCATGTTTATATAGTTAAGTTCTTTTTCGATTTGTCCGCTAGAGTTACAAAGCAGCATATTGTATCCATTTTTATTCAGCTCATCTTCAATATAAAAAGCAAGCTCTGAGAAAAATGGGTGATGTATTGAAGGTAAAAATAATGCTACGATCTTACTATCTTGTGTCACAAATGCTCTTGCCGTTTCGTTTGGAACATATCCTAGTTGTTCAATTGCTTTTAGTACCTTTTTTTTCGTTACTTCACTAACATATCCAGAATTATTGATTACGCGAGAAGCAGTTCCCAGCCCCACCCCTGCCAACTTTGCGACATCCTTTATGGTTGCCATGATATCACCTCAGGTACAGCATATCATATATGTGGAAACGTTTCTCTATTTAATTTTCTTAAGGGTTTATTTGTACTTGCCCATTGGTTCTCCTTGTAAGTGGAATTTGGTCGGAACTACCAAACCTAATTTAGCGGTTTTTAATACCGAAAAAAAGTTGAAATCTTAACCGAAGGAAGGAATGAGGAATGATTATTAACAGAATGTGAGCAAAAATAATTTAATAGCAAACAAAAGATATGGTTATTTTAGAAAAAATGTCAGGCACTTCATAATGACATTTGTCCTCATCCAGTATATGACACCCCAACTTTACAAAAACCTCATTTACATGTGGTAAGGTTCACCGTATCTTAAGTAATTTAGAATGATCCAATCCTACTGCATTGAGAACAAAAGATCGAAAAAAAGCTCGTAGAAACACCGCTCTACAAGCTTCTCTCCTCCACTGACTTAGAGTAATGAATACGATGAAAAAACATGTGGTGTATCATGCCCAAAAACACAAATATCCAGGCAGCCAGTGCAATATACACCATAAACCGAGGAATCACCGTTAAAAACGGAACCCCCAGTGCCTTAGATAACTGATAGGTGCTCGTCGTATACATCGCCAGCGGGAATGCCATTCCCCAAAACTGAGGATCATATGATAATGGATAACGATGATAAAGATGACGCCAGATCATCAGAATAAACATCAGTGGAATCCACCAGGTACCCATTATCCAGAAAAACAACGTGAACCCTTTTAAAAAGGGAGTAATTTCAACCAGCAACGGCCAATACT
>Ga0209463_1002460_pt1 | contig 10197 bp, 15 predicted proteins | sample AgamicMgSfrz_FD_187169 | JGI IMG/M metagenome (GOLD analysis project Ga0209463, IMG submission 187169) | Agave microbial communities from Guanajuato, Mexico - Mg.Sf.rz (SPAdes) (version 2) | ecosystem: Host-associated > Plants > Phyllosphere > Phylloplane/Leaf | place: Guanajuato, Mexico... | reverse complement strand
CTCTTACTTAATTCAGAAATGAGAAAGGTACTCTTTAACCAGAGATTCTGCTTATTCATTCCTGTGTATGGTAAATCAGTGTTACTATCCACGAATATCTTGTTCTAACATATCTGTACAAGACGAATTCATGCCTTATTTTATCCGCGCTTATGTGTATTTATAAATTCTTATAGTACCCATTAAGAGTAATGTGATTTAGAAAGATATGGTTCCTACTATTTCTTTTTTAAAAGGTATACTACTTAGGAGGAGGGATGATGTAATTATGTATTATAACCATAGGAAGAAAGATCAAGAGCCCTTACCAAAAGAACAAACAATGATTTGGGAATGTAAGTCAGAAGAGTGTAATGGTTGGATGAGAAAAAACTTCTCTTATGAAAATCAACAAAAGTGTCCTTTATGTGGCCATAAAATGAGAGTTGAAAAACGGCTTTTAGATGCGTCACCTAATCCCCATCAAAAATAATTTATGGCTGCCTTTTGGATAAATCCCTAAAAAAATTTCTGGCACTTCTTTAACTGAAATTAAACTTCTTACCAAAAAAACACGCGATATTTGCTTTGTATTTCCGATATATGGTATAACTAGTTCATACCTTGGACCTTTCGTTTTACCTAGAAACCAGACATAAAACTCTGGTTTTTTACATTATACCTAGATTTTAAAAGTAGATATAATATGTTTTTTGCTAGCTAATGGAATCAAAAGTAAAAAAGACTCCCAGGTGGAGTCTTTTTTACTCATTTTAATTATGCTACTTTATGAACGTTAGCAGCTTGTGCTCCGCGTTGGCCTTGTTCGATATCAAACGTTACTTTTTGACCTTCGTCTAACGATTTAAAGCCTTCACTTTGAATAGAGCTGAAATGTACGAATACATCGTCTCCGCCTTCGATTTCGATAAAACCGACAATACTGCAAGACGCTATATTGCTCATGTCAGTATATTTGGAACGACTCAAATCCATTTAAGAAACCCCTATATTATTGCTTGGTGGTCAGCAGCTTTCCCTGGTTTTGGACATTTATTACTGTCTAAATACCTTCGCGGCTTTGTGTTATTTATATGGGAAGTCGTCATAAATATTAAATCTCATGTGAATTTGGCGATGATTTATTCTTTTCAAGGAAACATTGATATGGCCGAAGAAGTGCTTAATACAAGATGGCTTCTTATTTATATTCCCGTGTATATTTTTGCTATATGGGACAGTTACCGAACAACGGTTGATTTAAATAAAATATACGTATTAGCTGAACGAGAAAATCATCACTTCAACTCCTTCAGTATAGGCGCTATGGAAATAAACTATTTAGACAAACGGAATCCCATCTTATCAGTCGTCTGGTCCTTGTTGATGCCAGGTCTAGGACAACTCTATATTCATCGGATCATTGCTGCTTTCTTTGTTATTATCTGGGCAGTTGTTTTCTTTTATTATTCTCACTTGCTTGAAGAAATTTCTCTTCTATTTTTAGGAGAAATAAAACAGGCTACTGCCGTTTTAAATAAAGAATGGCTGTTATTTTTCCCTTCCCTATATGGTTTTGCTATCTTCGATTCCTATATGAATACCGTTGAGAATAATAAACTTGTTGAACGAGAGCAGAAAAACTTCTTCGAAAAAATGTATCAACACCCAGGTTTTCGTATTGGAAAAGGAAAAAAGGTGACATGAACATATGCAAATTTTTTCTATATTTGAATACTCAAGTTATGTAGAACTAGCTATTTCCAAGTTAGAGGAAAAAGGAATAGGAAAAGAAGACATATTCATTGTTCCTCTCAATAATCGAACGGAAAACCGTCGGATTTTTGATAGCCTTCATCGAGCAGATGGGGTTTCTCTTATTGATTTAGGAATGGCTCTAGCCACAGCCTTTTCAGTCATTGGTGCAAGTATTGGTTTTAAACTAAGCTGGGGTCCTATTTATTGGGGGATTATTAGTGCTTTTATCGGATTTATCTTAGGATTAGGAATTAAACTATTTATGTTTAAAGTAATCAGGAAAAATCAGCGACTTCTACGTGGCAAACATTCCGAAGTCATACTCATTGTGGATTGTCATACTGTAGACGCCAAAGTGGTTGAACAAACTTTGTGGAAAAATCTTGCCTTGGGTGTCTCAAAAGTCGAATCAGATGGCTTACAAAACCAAGGCGTGATCGTACAATATACTAACGAAAGTTAGGATGAATGAATTAATATACAGGATTAGGAACAACCACTTAACCAAGGGGGAGAGTTTTTCTGTCTTTAGGATGTATAACATATACACCTTTAGTTCTCCTAATGTTTTTTTGCAACATCTCAAATATACATGCAATAAGATAATGCAAATTTTCTAAGGGAAGGTTGCATATCTGCTACAACGTTTGAGCAAACTAACCAAGATGGTTCCGATCATCGACTCATACAACTAAATTCTGCAATAGAAAACCCTAACTCTTTTGACTGGGAAGAGATAGGGTTTTCTGTTTTCTAAAATGTACATGCTTCTGTAGTTAACATAAAACCATTATTGTTAATAGCACAAATAACTCTGTTCAAATAAATCGAAACAGAGCTACAATGAGCATGAAAAATTTCCTGATTAATTACAGCATTTTATATATTTCAATAAGATTCTTATCTGGATCCCGAAAATGTGCAATACGTGATCTCCATTCTTTACGATCGTGTGGTTCAGTAACAAATTCAATCCCATTTTCTCTTAAATACTCATAGGTCTTATCAACGTCTTCTACTTCAAATTGAAGTAAAAAGTTTGAGGGGGATCCGCCACCTAAAGACTTATCTTCCTTTCCAATTACTTCTGTCATGGCCTTTTGAGATAAAAGCTCAATTTTCGTTTCTCCATTATTGAAAAGTGCATACTCCATTTCTTCCTCATACCAACTTATTGGAATTCCTAATAAATCTTTATAGAATGCAGTACTCCTTTTAAAATCATTAACTAATAGTCTGATTTGTAGCAACTTCAATTCAATCTCCTCCTCATGGTATAATTCTCTCTATTTATCAAAAGACCTTCGTGTTTTTTCATTCGTGTACCCTGCACATTTTTAGTTAGCCTAATAGAAATTATAGATAATTGTCCTTTCTTAATTGTGATTTTTCAATTTTTCTAGCTTTTCTATGTCTCCATTAACTATTACATCAATGTGGGCAGAAATAATATCAATAGTTAAATCCCACCATTTAATTTCTAATAATTTATTAATAATTTGTTCTGGGAAACGTTCTTTAATTTTCTGTGCAGGATTTCCTCCAACTATCGTGTAGGGTTCCACATCCTTTGTAATAACTGACTTGGCTGCTACAATGGCACCGTCACCTATATTAACTCCAGGCATAATGACTGTGTCCATTCCAATCCAAACATCGTTTCCAATTATCGTGTCTCCCTTAAACGGCAATTGATCTAACGTTGGGGTATGTTTTTCCCAACCGTGTCCAAAGATATTAAACGGATAAGCTGAGAAGCCATCCATCCTATGATTAGCTCCATTCATAATAAACGTTACACCTGGGGCTAGGGCACAAAATTTCCCTATGACAAGTCGATCACCAAAGAACTCATAATGATACAATACCTGATCTTCAAAGGGTTCTCCTCTTCTTGCATCGTAATAGGAATAGTCGCCTACGATAATATTTGACCTAGTAATTGTATTTTTAATGAATTGTACAACATTATTTCCTTTAATCGGATACTTATCTGTAGGATCTGGGCCGTGTGCTTTATTCGATTCCATAAGTATTCACTGCCTCTCATGGTTTTTGGACAAAACTCAATCGACCTAACTTATTACATTCCTCTGCGAACCATAAGGCTTGATCAGACCCGACTACAATACCATGTGGCTCCGCATTTGCTGTAGGAATAGGATATTCCGTAATTTCTCCGTTCACAGTAATACGCCCTATTTGATTGCTCCCCCATTCAGTAAACCATAAAGCATTATCGGGACCTGTTACAATTGCATGTGGACGAGCATTCGGGGTAGGAATAGAATACTCATTTATAACTCCAGAGGTGGTAATTCTCCCAATTTTATTGCCGTTAATTTCTACAAACCAAAGTGCATCATCCGGTCCATTTGTAATACCTACAGGCCCAGCTTGTGCTGTAGGTAACAGATACGTAGTTACTCTTCCTTCTAGCGTAATACGCCCTATTTGATTACTCTGATTTAGAGTAAACCATAGAGCATTATCAGAACCTACCACAATAAAAGAAGGGTAGGAACCAGGATGGGGTAGATCATGCTCGATTATTTCACCTGATGGTAAAATTCGTCCTATTCTATTTCCATTCATTTCTGTAAACCAAATGTCTCCGTTATGTCCTTCAGTTATTCCAAAAGGTGCTGAATCTGGGGTAGGTAGGACATATTCCATAATATCTCCCGTTATTGTTAGTTTTCCAATTTTATTGGCTTTATTTTCCGTAAACCAAATGTCCCCCTGAGTTGTAGAAGTGATGGATAGCGCCCCTGCATCAATAGTAGGGACATTAAAATGTTTCATCTTACCTTCTACAGTCATGCGCCCAATCTTATTGGTTTTATATTGGGTAAACCAAAGTGCGCCGTCTTTTCCTGAAGTAATACCATAAGGACCTGAATCTACATGAGACAGCTCGTATTCTTTGATTTTTACGATCAAATAAATTCCTCCTTTTCTTTGTATAAAATCTTTTAGTAATTCGTTATAAGATAATTAGATTCCTGTCAAAGAATTCTTTTATAAGATGAGCAAAGTTAGTTAACATAATAGAACTTTCCGGCACACATGAAAAAGGAAAACCTTTGGCGTAAAAGGATTTTATCTTTTTAAGTCCAAGTAAGATAATAATAGTGACTTATAAAGCAATTGAAGGATGCAGAAATGGAGGGAAGAAAGTTGCCTAACAGAGAGTATCCATACTATTTTATAAAGTTAGGTACATTATATTACGTATATCATTCGTATAAGAACGTAAAAAAGAAAGAGGTATCCAGTTACGAATTTACTAATGATGAATCGTTAGCATTTCCCATTGATGAAGAGTCTGCTAAACAATTGGCAGATGAATGTGGAGGTCATATTGTAATGAAGAATGCTACGTTTAATGATTATATTAACCAAGGAGAAAGATGGAGTAATTTTATAGATAGCAAAAAGAAGAACATATGGAGAATCTATATCATTAATTGAATGATAAAGCCTTTTAACTACTATTTATTTTGAAGAAAAAGAACTAATTTGTCGTTAACTAGAGTAAATGGTAAAACCATTATTTTTATAAGTTAGTTTATTCATTTAATTCTTTACAAAAAATACATTACATTTGTATTTTTAGTGCATTTTATCTTACTTAAAATGTATCAACATCAGGTTCTTTCTGATTTTCTGTTTGATTATCGTGAATATAAAAATTTCTTGAAAGGAAAGGGAAGTAAAAGAATCCACTTGTCTACAATGTATGTAAATAATAAAACCTTTTCTATTTATTAAATGATTTACTATTTGCTTCACAAACAATCCGTTATAGATATAATAAAACAATCAATCGACCTTCGCTTTAAAGATTTAAAGTATTAAATTATTAAACTGTTATTAGACATTTCTTCTTTTATTGTTACTCCTTAACTCAAAAAGCACTAATCATGTACTAATGGCTGGTGCCTTTTAAGTTCTACCTCTAAGTGATATTGAATTTTAATTAATATAAAGAACAGATATTATCAGAAGTTAAACTAAATTAGTGTTTAAAAACTGTTCTTCAGAAATGAATTTAATTCCTTCTTTTTTAAATAAAGCAGCAGTAACCCCTTTACCGGCTTTTTTGGTATTAGAAAACTCTCCACTATAAATCATATTACTTCCACAGGAAGGGCTATTTTCTTTTAATACAACATACTGTGCATTAATCTCTTGAACAATGTTTAATGCTTTGTAGGCACCTTTTATATATAATTCTGTTACATCCTTTCCAGACCTCTCTATTACTTTAGCTTTTCCAACTAATACATCTTCCCCAGTACCACCTACAATTTCTGCAGAATCACGTGGGGTTGAAAATCCTCCTAAAAGTTCGGGGCATATTAATACAGCTTTGCTTTGCGCAACTAATTCTTCGATTTTTGCGACTAGACTATGAGATCCGTTGTACCTACATTCTATTCCTGCTAAACATGAACTTACTGCAATCAAAAAGACATCCCCTTTTATAGTTAATCGCCTAATTACTCTCATTATAATATGGCTGAAAATTCAGTTTATTTCTAATTCACATAATCACAGTATCTATGTTCTTTTTTCTTTTATTTACCCATCAATAATGATAGTATCAGCATTTTTATCCTCGAAACAAAGGTTTACTGTTCTTTGTTTAGCTCTAGTTCTATGTACAGTTCCGGCTGGAATAAGTAATGTATCATTCGGTTTTAAAACAGCTGTATCCTTGTCTTTAAAGTCAATTAATAATTCCCCTTCTAAAACCATAAATAGCTCATCTGAATTAGAATGGTAGTGCCATTTGTATTCACCTGAAAATACAGCGATACGAAGGCAGTGGTTATTAATATTTGATACAGCAAAATTTACATGTTGATCTTTAATATCTTTTGTAATTTCCTGAAGATTAATCTTTTCTAACTCTAATTTCTCTACCATTACAATTCCTCTTTGGTCCTTATTAATTAATTTTTATCTTTTATTCTACTACATGTCCTATTAACCAAAACAATGTTATCTGTAAATAAAAAAGTTGTAGACTTCAAATCTTTTTAGTTAATATTTTCTTTATAGATTGAATTACTCCCACATGTAAACCTTCATGATACAAAGTATGTAATAATATCTGTCCAGTATTATTAAATCCTAATAATACTGGATCAACAAGATTTTGATCTAATTCTCTACTAAAGTCTTTCATGATACGGTAGGGCTGCTTCTCTAAATGATTAATTAACTCACTTTTTGAAGGAACATAATCGTTCCAAGTATATGGACTAGAACCATATGCAAAGTACTCCCTATAAAATGGAGGAAACTTTAAAGAATTCTTTATTCGCTCATACAGCCATATTTCTTGGTCTGTAAATATATGTCCAATATTCCAACGAATTGAGTTATTATGGCTTTCTGGAATGATATCCATAAAATCATCTGGTATCTCTTTAATAAGCTTAATTGTTTGTTTTCGTGTAAATAGCATTTGATTAAACAGTATTTTATCTTCCATGTCATCCCCTCATCTGCCTTTATTAGTAAATATCTATTATTTTACTATATCTACAATTTTTATGTTGTATATCATATCCAGTTTTAGTTAACATACTCACGGTTCTAGAAATTAGGTCTTTGCTCAATATCTAAGCTACTATTATATATTTCACTTAATAAATGGATTAAAGTTTTAGTTTATCCTATGCTAGTAATTAGCATAAGGTAAACTATAGGAGAATGGGGAAGGATAACTATGTGCAATCTTACTAAGTCGACCATAAAAACTGGTAAGAAAATAGTGGAGAGAAAAATCCGTTACGACTCAACTATTGTGGAAACGGATTGTAAATTACTCAATATTAATGAACAAGATATCATTCTTTTTCATAAAGTTCTTGTTCCCTTTACAATGAAAGGTGCTCAATACGAATTAACAATTCCAAAAGACGGCTATACGCTTGCATATTATTGGAAGGAAAAACCCTATAATTTGTATATATGGAGAGACAAGAATGGCTCTTATTTAGGATCTTATTTTAATATTGTTAAAAATACAGTCATTGCAGATACAATTGTATCTTTTGAAGATTTAATTATTGATATTTTGATACTACCTAATGGAGAATATTTTATATTAGATGAAGATGAGCTACCTGTGTCTTTAAATCAATTTGAGGATGGATTTGTTCACCAAGCTCTTCAAACTTTAACTAATTCTATTAAACCTCTTTTACATCAAAATTTATTGAAAAGTGAAAAAGAATTTCCTCACAAAGATATTCTTTCTACGTTGTTCGTTATATAAAATTATATACCATGTACAAAATAGGTTAACATAATCACAAATAGTGAAGGGTGTAGAGTTAATAACCCTACACCCTCATTATTTGTAATTTAAGTTGGATATAACCTATAAAGATAATTCCCATTGTTCTTCAACTAGTTCTTTATTTGATAAAAATTGCTTCCTAGTTTCAATTAATTGAAAACCTTTATTCTTATAAATTCGTCTTGCAGCAAAAAGCTTACTATTAGTCCAGAGAACAACCTTTTTATAGTTTTTTTCCTTACAAAAATCAATAGCTGTTTGGACTAATTGTTTGCCTAACCCTGTACCTCTTAAACTAGGATCAACAAGAAACAACCCTAATTGAGCTACATCTTCATTCACTCTTTTAATACTTATTGATCCTTTAGGGCATCCATCAATATCTAAAATCCATATATTCTCTAACAGGTTATTTGCGTTTTTAATGTATTGATTTACGCTATTAGAAATAAACTCTTTAAATGATAAATCATAGTTATACTCTTTATTATAGATTTTATAGTGGGAGTGGATTATATAATCTTTATCATTTTCATTAAAATCCCTTATCATATACTCACCTTTTTAATTCAATTCTACCTAATATAATCCTAAAGATAAACGTGAACCATATACAAAATCAGTTTACATAATGGATTTTATCGATATGAAATAGAAAAGACGCCTTTTAATTTAAATATTAAGTAAACGTTTTCATTTTTAGCTTTTTCAAAATGGTTTGATAGGTTATAATAAATATCTACAAAAATATTAAATGATATGTAAGTAACAAGCAATCACACCCTTAATATTCAGCAACAAGAAAACCCCTCAAATGTAAGGGGTTTTCTTGTTGTTAAGTTTTCTTTTTTTTATAAACGAATAAATTTTAATATCTTGGGCAAACTATTCAAGATGTAATGAAGCATCATCACGATTCCATATGCGCTATTTAAAAAACTGTGTGTGATATACAAAGTTAGTTCACATAATGTGGATTATACGAATCAAAAGCCCTTAGAATTAATGATTCTAAGGGCTTTTGATGTATGTGAGTTTGAAAAACAAGAATGTTTAAATATCTATTTGTATAATCAATTATCCTTCTTTAATTATTGATTTCTTTTTCAAAATTGCTTGATTTCTTATAAATACAATAATGCTTAAAATAAGAACTACTAAAGGCATTAGAGCCATTAATCCTTGTCCTGCATTAAAAAGAGTGAATACCGCACCTATCATAATTAGCCCTAATCCTCCAGAAGCAGCTATTGCAAGTTTTGGCTTCCAATAACCAATAAATAGTCCAAGTGCACCCAAGACTTCAAGAATACCAATAGTATACATAAATCCTAGTGAAAAATTGTAGACCTTTGTAAATTCCTGCACCACCATATTATTACCTGTTAATTTCATAATTCCGGATAATAAAAAATCAATAACTAATAGTCCCTGGATAATTCTTGTAACCCACTTCATAACAGATACCTCCTATACTATTCTTTGTTAAAGTTACTTTGAAAATATATGCTAGATGATTTGTATGTATGTTGCAGACATTTTTTATTTAAATAAGGAACTTCATCGATACTCATAGAACCTAAGTAGTAATTGTCTATATGAATCATACCTAATAATTTGAGCAAACTACCCAAGACGCCGTGAGGCATCATAAAATAACTCTCCATTCCTTACGGGGACAGAAAAAGCCACTGATTAGGTCCAGTGGCTTTTCTTGTTTTCAGACTGTATATGCTATACAAAGTTAGTTAACATAACCAATATTCTAGGCAATCATAATAAATAAAAAAGGTAAGCCGTTAATTAAGGCTTACCTTTCTACTAACCTTGTAGTTGCTCGTGGGTATCTATTTTATCCTTTTGTGTAACCCTATGAGGTTCAGGTAGTAACAAGTTTAAAATGGCTGCTCCTGCTAAGATCATAATTGAAAGATAAAAAGAAATATTATAACTACCTGTTTCGTTATAAAATAAACCTGGTAAATAAGCGCCCAATGCCGATCCTATTTGATGGCTAAGGAATAACCATCCTAAAATAAAGCCAATAGAGTATTCTTTAAAATATTGGGTAGCTAGTAATTGAGTTGGGGCTACAGTTGCAAAGTCAACCAATCCAAATAATACTGCAAAAATAAGCAATA
>Ga0209463_1002459_pt1 | contig 10206 bp, 10 predicted proteins | sample AgamicMgSfrz_FD_187169 | JGI IMG/M metagenome (GOLD analysis project Ga0209463, IMG submission 187169) | Agave microbial communities from Guanajuato, Mexico - Mg.Sf.rz (SPAdes) (version 2) | ecosystem: Host-associated > Plants > Phyllosphere > Phylloplane/Leaf | place: Guanajuato, Mexico... | reverse complement strand
TTCTTTCATTATTTAAAATCCCACCTTTTATATTACACTTGTAATCTACAACTCAATATTACAAGTGTAATCCTAAAACGTCAACTATTTTTAGAACAATCAATATAAAGGTAATATTCAGAAATAATACAATAAGCTATTCTTTCTGTAGAATCATAGCAAATATTCCTCTATTCATCCCATATCGATGCGCGAGAAACAACATTAATTATTATTCTCCAAAACAATAACAAAAATGGACTTGTTATCAATTCTTTTTTTTGTTAAACTCCTTTAAAAAATCATAACTCAAACAAAATTCGCTATTCTTAGTTACTAAATATTAGTTATGTTCACAATTTCGCAACATGTATAGACAGGTATATATATTATAATCAACTTAGCAAATTACAAATAAATTTGCATTTCCTGTGCCCCTTACCTCCCAGTAAGGAGCGTACCCTTTTATAAATATTATTTCAATACAATTTTCCCCACATCATTTTCACAAATGTAAAAATTCTCATATATTAGACTTCATACAACCTTTTCCAATGAACAATATACCGATACACAAATCCCTATTTATATAGGGATTTTTTTGTACGAGTCCCCTCACCATCAATTTAAGAATTAAAAAAGAAGGGGAATATCCCCTCCTTTTACGCTTGCTCCGACTGTCGAAATTATTTAATGTACCCACGATTCAGTTCCGTTAACTTTTCATTGATATTAAAAATTCTTACTCTAATATCTTTAACACCAGCTGCTTCCAGTCTGTTCTTGTGCATTTCAGCGTATTTTTCAGCATCTTGTTTTTCTTCAAATACATAGATGCCTCCAGCTTCTTTTGTTTCTTGATTCTCAGTCCATATTTTCCAATGGAATCCTTCTTCTTCGTTAATACTGTTTGCTAAATCCCAAAATCCTTTTTCCATTTCTTCACCAAAAGGACCTTCAAACGGAAAATCAACTTGTAATAAATATGCCATCTTCACTCACTCCTATTTTTAATATAAAATTCTTGCCATTCTTTTACTAATTATAATTTTTTTGATTCTAATGATGATACTGTTTACATTCGTATTGCTATTATTCCACCACTAATTTAAAAATCCTACTATTTGTAAAATACTCATAAAACGGTAGCAATTTGAACGCAAACAGTTTTAAATTATGTTTAAAAAATGTGATACAAACTTATCCCAAAACTAAGGACAAACAAAACAAGCGCAGGTATTGCTTTCTTAAAGGGATCTCTCGCTAATACAATAAGAGTTAATGCAGCTGCAAGCATCGTACCGCCTAACAACAATCCTGCCAATAAAGCTGCCATTGGAACCCAAATTCCTATTAACATTCCAATTGCTCCTACAATCTCAAAAGCTCCAGTTAAGAAATTAAAAAACGAAGGTAAACCAAATCGCTTAAACTCATCTGCCATTTTCCCAGATATAATTTTCGTTCCTGTCATTAAAAAGAACAGAAACAACACTACTTTTACAATATTGATGAAAATTAAAATAGTCATCACACCTTTCTTATTATTTGATAAAACTCAGTATTGTTCAGGTAATAGTCACTACCTTTACCCTATTTCCTGATATTGCCCTTATGGAAGTTGCTTCACTTTACATTACCCTTTTCCATATGAAAGGGATTAAAATTACATGCCATAGCATATATAATACAAAAAATTTGACTGGTACTAGGCAAAAAAGTGACCTTGAATCAGATATTATACAAAATAAAGCTATCTCCATCATTCCTCGAAATAAAACTATATGCTATAGCATATATAATACATAAAATAAAGTTTGTTCCTTATGAATAGAATCAATAAGGAACAAGTATTAATAGCGTGTATCATACAATTTGTTTAATAATGATTGTAATACTTTAATCTCTTCTTCGCTCAAATTACTCGTAACGAAATGGTGAGCGTCTGTCACTACAGGCAAGATTGTTTTCTTTAATTCGTCACCTTTTTCAGTTAAAAAAAGGTTGTGTGAACGTCTATCTTGGTCATTCAAAGCCTTCTTTACAATTCCTTTTCTCTCCATCGACTGTATCATTCTTACGACAGTAGTTTGATCTTTATCAATAGCTTCTGCTAACTCTTTTTGAGTAGTAGCCCTGTGGCTACAAAGAACACTAATAATCCCCCACTGCTCTGGCGTAACTCCATAAGGCTTTAATTTCTTAGTAAAATAATTAGTCATTTTCACATCAGTACGATGAACAAGATAGCCTATTAAATCATGTAAGTTCATGTATCACCTCTATAAATTAGGATATAAAAGGATATAGCATACCAGTCAATTATTCACAGTGAATATATTTGTTTCACTAATTATATGCTATGACACATATATTAAATTAGGTCATTTTAATTGTCAAATGAATTACCTATTATTTTTCTACAGTATCAGTCCAGCTTATTTAAAAATAAGAAAATCCCGTATTCAATAAAAATACGGGATTTTTATCAATAAGTTTATTTTTTAAATTAACACTTACTCGAAAGCAATTCATTCGTTACATATTACATATCTAATTAAGAAAAATTCATATACCAGCCCAAACATCTTTTCCATATCGCCCTTCATCTTGCACACGATCCAACCAATTCCTTGCTTCTTGTTCACTGACTTCATGAATTTCTTGATATGCTTGACACAGGGTATCTTCTACATCAGGAGCCATTTTACTTCCATCCCCACATATATAAAGGTGAGCTCCATTATCTAATAATGAAATTAAATTGATTCTATCTTGTTTTATTAAATGCTGTACATATGTTTTTGGATATCCTTCTAGGCGAGAAAAAGCTGTGTGTAAAGAGATTAATCCATCTCTTTCATCATTTTCTAGTTCTGTACGATAGAGATAATCCTTTTCAGGATGACGACAACCAAAGTATAGATGTGCTTGTCCTAAGTTAATACCTTTTTGCTTTTGAACACGACGCGCTTGCAAGAATCCACGGAATGGTGCAATTCCAGTACCTGGTCCAACCATGATAATTGGTGTTTCTGGATTTTCAGGTAATTGAAAGTTTGATTGTGGCGTTCGAATGAAACAGATAATCTCATCTTTATTATGACGCTGAGCTAAATAATTAGAAGCGACTCCTTCATATGTCCCTTCTCCACTCCATGCAGGCGCATTAACAACACCAACCGTAATGCTCAGACGATCCTGTGCAACGAGTGGAGAACTTGAAATAGAATAGTAACGCGGTTTGAGCGCAGGAAGAAGTTCTAAAAAACGTTCAAATCGGATTTCACAAGCCTCATACTTTTCAAGAAGATCCAACATTGAAATACGTTTCTTTAATATTTGTTCATGATAAACTCCGTCTTCCAATAATGATTCCAATTCCTTTTTATGAGGAGGGCATGCTGTGAATGTCACCATTTCTCGTATTTGTGCTCGAGTAGCTGCTTCTTGAACTTCGACACTATAACTAAGAAGGTCAAATAAACTAACAGGACTGTCTAAAGGTATGTGATTTACACTGCGCCCACTTGCGCTCAGTATGACTTGATCCTTCCCGTTTAATCCAAAGCGTTTTAAAACTCGGTTGACATTTTTCTGACTATTAATTGGCAGCACCCCAAGGTGGTCTCCTTCTTGATACGTAGCGCCTTCTGGCAAGGATATCTCGATATGTCGAGTGCTTCTATCACTGCTGGATGATTGGAGTTCACGATTTTCTAATACAGACGCATAAACTGCTTCATATGTTCGCGCAAGAGGAGATCCTCCAAGACGACTGACAAATTGTAAACTTAATGTACTGCGTTCTTTCTCCATGTTTTTGTTAAGTTCCAATCCAAATGCCTTCATCGCATCAGACCACATGCTTTGTTTCCATTGCTCGAGTTGTTCCTCGAAATCACCACTTGCATCCGCTTCTCCACGTGTAGAAAATCTTGTTGCTCCTTTTTGCGCCATTTGCTCATCAATGTATCTTGGAATTCGCTGATAAGTACTAGCCCAATTATGATCTCCACAACCAAAAACTGCGTATTGAACACCTTTTAGCTCGTCCGGTTTTAATTCCTCCAACCATTGCACAAACTGTCCTGCATTACTTGGCGGCTTTCCATTATAAGAAGAAGTTACAATAAGAACCGCTCCTTCTTTTGGCAGACTTCCAATTCGATCGTTAAGAGCTGCCACTTCCGTTTGAACACCTTCTAAACTAGCTGTATCTGCTAGTTCTCTTGCAATACCTTCTGCTACCCCTGTATCCGAACCATACAGAACAAGCAGCGAAAGATTATCGGCTCCAATAATAGAAGGAGTCTTCTGAACTTGCTGCTTAATTTCATGGTTTTTCAGTTTCTCCTCTATAGGTGCAAGAACAGTAGTATGGCTAATAGTTTGATTTCGGGGTAGAATCCTAATTTTAAAATCACCAGGCTTTAGCGTTAATGTTTGCTTTACGTTCAGCTGATAGTCTTGATAATCGATGAATTCAAAATGTTGAAGCAGCATTCCCATTACGAGTGTGGCTTCATGAAGTGCAAACTGCATACCGATACATGCTCTCTGACCATTTCCAAATGGCTTATAAGCATGATGTGGGATCTTATCCAGCTCTTCAAATCGTTCAGGTTGGAATTCTTCCACATTGTCTCCCCACACATCTTTATCCCTATGTAGCTGTGGAATAAGAACAGAAATGCGATCTTCTCCTTTCTTAATTGGATATTTCCCACCAATCACTGTATCTTCTTTTGCATAGAGACTGAATGCTGGAGCAGTAGGCCATAGACGTAGCGATTCATTTAAAATCATCCGGATATACTTAAGTTTCATAACTTGTTGGTATGTTGGAGTAGGATCTGTCAATACCCGATCTACTTCTTCATAGGCTTTTTTCAACTTATCCGGATTTTTTAATAAAAAATAGATTGCAAAAGATAACAAGCCACTTGTTGTTTCATGTCCAGCTATTAAAAAGGTAATAATTTGGAAACGAATATTTTCATCATCTAATTTTTCACCAGTTTCCGGATCCTGCACATTTAACATACGGGAAAGTAAATCATTTTCTTCCTGATTTCCATTACTTTTACGTTCAGCAATAATATTATCTACTAAAGAAAACATGGATTGAATATCATGCTGAAATTGACGTTTCGTTCTCCACATGAGTTTGTCTTCTATATCCAATCGCTGTAATTGGTGCATCGCCTCGTCTAGAGCACGGGTCATGCTAGTGATAAAAGGATGAGAGGTCTCACGATAAAAGCTATTAAATCGGTAATTAAAACCACATAGACCAATTGTATCTAATGTAAGGCGAGTCATATCCTCTGGAACATCCACGTTTTCATTTGGATTCAGTCTTGCCCATTTCTGAACGAGTTGTACGGCAATATCGACCATCATGGCATGGTAATCTTTCATTGCCCGTTGGCTGAATGTAGGCATCAAAATATTATGAGCTTTTTTCCAGTTAGGCTCGTGGGTCTCGCTTGTAAATAATCCGTCTCCAGCAAAGGCACGAACCTTTGCTAAAGCACCCTCTATACTTTTATCGAACCTTGTTTCATCACAGACTTCTGCTACCAGTTCATGTCCAGAAACAACAATGATGGTATCACTTAAAGTTTGAATTCGAAAAATGGGACCATACTCTTCCGCTATCTTGATAAAGGATAAGGTCGGTTTATCTTTATCGATTAATGGGAGATTACCCAGCGGTCCATATGTTTTCGGTTGAGGAATGGCAGATACTTTTTTATCCATTAAAAACACCCTTTCAAAAAAGCATGAAATAAAATATCCCATTCAATAAAAAGAAGATAGCAATGAATCGCCTGGGATAAAGATATGTAATTGATTACCTTATTTTATCTTTTCCCTAACTATTCATGATTATGATATTGCTTATAAGGTTGGTAATTAGATTTATAACTTGTAGAAAAAATACTAAATTAAAATGAAGCGTATTATTATAATGTCTATCAGAAATTGAAAGCTAAAGATTGTAGTATTGGGAAATCCAGTAGTTTCTAATGTCTATGCCAACAAATACGATAAGCAAGTATACTGTGTTACGAATGAAAAAGGATCTGATATGAATATCAGATCCTTTTTACTATATATAATTATTTCACTGTTTCTTTCAGTTCTTTTGCCGTTTTAAATACCAGCTTCTTAGCAATAGAAATTTGCATTTCTTCACAGTCTAACTAATCAGCAAAAAACTTGTAGGAATCATCATCTAGAGTTTTATTTTGCTCTACCGATTTAACCTCTCGACTGCTTCCGGGCTTGTGTCTACACGTTTAACGAAAAAAACTAATAGTAGTGCAACAACATTCATCCCAAGCGCTACATAGAATGAATATTGGATTCCGGATAATAAAGCCTTCTGAGTTACTATTGCCTTCGTAGCTTCTGTGAAGGTTGTTGGATCTAATTCAGACATTAGACTTTCAGCTTTTGTTTTTGTTACAGTATTCATAATCGTAACAAGAATAGCAGTACCAATTGAACCGGATACTTGTTGAGCTGTATTATTAACAGCTGTACCGTGTGGATTTAAACGAGTTGGCAATTGATTAAGGCCATTTGTCATAAGTGGCATCATCACCATCGCCATCCCAAACATCCGCAGTGTGTAAATAAGAATAATATGTGTGTGACTAGAGTCAAGTTGCAGGTTTGCTAGCATATAAGTTGAAACAGCTGTAATGGAAAGTCCTACTATGCCAAGAATTCTAGGGCCATATTTATCAAATAATTTACCTGTAATTGGTGACATAACCCCCATTATTACCGCGCCTGGAAGCATCATCAGCCCAGAGCTCAGCGGCGAAATACCGCGGACATTTTGTACATAAGCTGGTGTTAAAATCATCCCCGAAAACATAGCCACCGCATTGACAATTGCAATTACAGACGCAAGTGCAAACATTGGGTACTTGTAAACACGTAAATCCAATAAAGGCTCATTCATTTTTAATTGACGGATAATGAAAGCAATTAGGGAAATAGCGCCTATGATTAAGGTTGTTAAGACAACTTTATTCGTCCAACCATCGGAGCTTGCAGAACTGAATCCATATAACAAACCGCCAAAACCGACAGAAGATAATAGTAATGAGAGATAATCAAGCTTTGCATTTTTGTTTTGTCTCATGACATTCTCCGATTTCCAAATCCCTAACAGTAAGCTAATGATTGCTAGCGGTAAAATCATTTCAAAAAGCAAACGCCAGTCATAGTACTCTACAATATAACCTGATAGTGTCGGTCCAATTGCTGGAGCTGTAATCATAACTAAACCAAAAATCCCCATTGCTGTTCCCCTTTTTTCTCTTGGAAAGCTTACTAGCATAATATTCATTAACAAAGGTCCCATGACTGAAGAACCTGCTGCTTGAACCATCCGACCAGTAAGTAATAAACCAAAATTCGGTGCTACAGCCGCTAAGGCCGTACCAAGAATAAAAATCAACATAGATATAATAAATAAGCTCCTATTGGAGAAACGGGTTATTAAAAATGCTGATGCCGGAATTAATATACCACTTACAAGCATATACCCTGTAGAAAGCCACTGGATCGTTGAATAATCTTTAATGTCTAAATCCTTCATTATTGATGGCAAGGCTACATTTAAAAGGGAGTTATTTAGAAATGAAACAAATGCCCCAATAAAAAGGATTACAAGCATTAAATATGGTGGTTTTCTTTTATGTAATGTTTCATTCATATATTTATTTGCCCCTTCATTATAAATTCCATTGATTCGTTTAAATCGTTTGCATATTTGCACAAAAATACATTATCCTTGCAGTATTTTGCCAAACTCTTCGAATGGATATTCTCTTTTTAGCAATTCTACTTGCTCAACATAACACTTTAAAATCTTTTTATTGATTAAACCTTTATAAACACGTTTGTTAATCGACATTAAATTAGGCTGAAATAAATAAAAGGAGCAACTGAACATACCCTTCTAAAATAAAGTGAAATTTTAATCTGTGGAGCTTTTACAGGTAGCCCACAAAAAATAGCGGGATAAATCAACAAGACCACACACCCATTCCTTTAAATACAGGCTTGTAAATCTAGTTATGTAACCATCCATAACAAGGAATATTACATAGGCTAAGTCTAACATTACATTTTTAAAGTGAGGGGAATAAGCTTATGTACCAATATTGGCATTTGAATTCAAAGGGAAACGGGGAACAATATAATAACCAAATTTCAATGTCATCATTATATGTACAGCCCCAAATAACTAAAGCTGAGGGAATGAATGGTTTGAATATTTCTGAGAATTGGAGTTGGCGCTTCTATCCAGTTGGTTGGGATTCACGGGCCAATTATACGGGTTTCAATCCCCAAACTCTCCCTTTCTCTTCAGGTCATCCAATCCATTATGCAGGGATGATACCACAAGGACAGCCTGCTAATTGGACTCCATTCCCAGGCCATGCAGGTTTTCATTTTCAAAAACCTCCCTTCCCCTGGGCCCAACCATTCAATCATGCAGGGATGTTCGCACAAGGTCATCTTGCCGCTTTACTATCGCCGCCAGCTAAAGCTTTTAAATTTAGTACCAATAACTGGGGTGCTTTCGGAAACTCTCAAGGATGGGGAGGACAGGTAAATCCCATGGGATGGGGGAATAACGGAGGGATCGGTCAGCCAGGAATGCTTGGAAACTTACTTGCAGTAGGAAAAAGCAGCATGAATGGAATAGGAATGATTAGTAGTCTAATCGGTATGGGGAAGTTCTTCTTTTAGTTAATTAGAACGGGAGGATAGATCCGTAGCCCAAACTTAAAAACAATTTCCTTTTTCATTGATTTACTCTTCTCAAACACGGCCCCAATACTCCCTCCAAGTTCGTTTCCTCGTCTTTCAAATTATAAAAACATCAAGAAAAGACATTCCAAATATGGAACGTCTTCTTTCACTTTATAAAACCATTCAACAATCTAAAATATTCTAACCGACATACTCACTCATTTAACTAAAAAAATCGGTTAATTACATAATGCACTTCTAACTTTCCTTGCGAAATTTAGTGGATCATCAACGTCTTCAATATTAACGTAAATCAAATTTGGTTCATCACATAACCACTCATTGTGTATAGACGAAACGATTATTCCTTGTTTAATAATCGTAGCAACAAATCCATTGACTTCTTTTTGCAATAGCGCTACCCGGCCTAGACATAATGCTCGTCCAGTTTTATTATCTCGTGATTCGAATGAGAAGGAAGTTGTTACTCTGAAACGTTTTCCTAAGATTGTCGCTTGTATTTCATCTCGATTTATTGTTGCCACGCATTTCCCACCGGCGAATCCTTCTTGGCCACCGATAATTCTTGCAAACTGTTGACAAATTAATTCATCATTAAACGCCATACCTTGAATCATCCCCCTTTTACTGTTAGGTTATGAATCTATTCTATAGAAAACTGTGAGGATGATTACGTTGATAAAATTTGCAATTAGTTATGCTGCAAGTCTGTTTGCTTTTATTTTTGGATGGTTCTTGATTTCATATATTTCTCATCCTAGCTTTATTCACCCGAACGTTGTATTAGGATTCATTAAAACGATCATCACTTATGGTAGTATACCAGCTCTTGTAGCTTGTCTAATTGGGGAAGTGTTATACAGGAAAATCAAACGATGTAGAGAATTTCAATTCGGAATTCCTGTATTTATAGGACAAGCAGTTATCTATACACTTATACCATTTCTTTTTCTTTTTCCTTTTAATTTTTCCCATTTCTTTGATTTCGTTGTACCTGTTATTATGGGGGCCTTATCTTTTTATTTAGTACGTAGAAAAATATAATTAACTTCAAGAGTGTGACAGAAAGAAGCCGGAGTGAGTAAAACCACACTGTATAACCATACAGAGCTCAAAGAACGCATCAATTCTTGCGAAACCAACATCTCTAGCAAGATCCCGTAAGGTATTTGGAGATAAAAAACTTTGAATCTCTTGAGCAAATAGTTGTAATTCATCAGATACAGAAATAGGCATACAAAAACGCTATCCTTTCCTATGATTCTACAAAAAGAATAGCGTATTTTTTTCAATTTAGGGGGGGTTTTGTTGAATTAGCTTGATAGCGATTGGTGGTATCCCTTATAGGATAATAGAAGTTTGCATTTTTAATTTTTTCACACTCTATTAACAAGGCAGTTATAGCATCCTGGTTTAGCG
>Ga0209463_1002458_pt1 | contig 10207 bp, 4 predicted proteins | sample AgamicMgSfrz_FD_187169 | JGI IMG/M metagenome (GOLD analysis project Ga0209463, IMG submission 187169) | Agave microbial communities from Guanajuato, Mexico - Mg.Sf.rz (SPAdes) (version 2) | ecosystem: Host-associated > Plants > Phyllosphere > Phylloplane/Leaf | place: Guanajuato, Mexico... | reverse complement strand
AAATCGACCTGTCGTGTGGCTTCCTGTTCAATGGGAGCCCAGGCCACTTGCCAAAGCTTGTCGAGAAACTCACTAACGACATTGCCGCGGGCATACCAGAAGCGGGGATCGCCTTCGCTAAGCTCATTCTCATCGAATTTGCCCTCGCGGCGCTTAGTGCGCAGGCGGTGCGGCTCCTTCAACACGAACAACGCGGACTCCAACGACTCGATGTGCAGGTTATTAAGCACCTTCTGGAAGATCGGATCGTCTGACAGAAGGCACGCCAGTAGCACCAACTGGCTGTGGCCGCCACGGCAATAGAACAATCGGCGCAAGCGGTCATCGCCCGCTTCCTTGAGTCGAGTCTCGCGACGTCGCTTGGCTTCTTTCACCGCGCGGATGTCGGAATCGCTGGCAGTGAAGTTTTCCAGCAAGTGCCCGGGAAGGACCTCATCGGTGGTGATTTCTTGCCGCTGGTTGAAGCGGCGCTGGTGCTCCTGAAACAAGGCCTCGATGCGCTCGTTGCGGCCGGAGTAGTAGGCAAAAATGTGCGAGGGCAATAGCTCACGGTTTTTCAGTAAATAGCCTTGTGACTCGCTCTTGCCATTCGTCCAAACGAAGGGACGCTTCTGCTTGGCGGTGTCAGCCTGGATGCGCACTGTCTGTCCGCGGATTTCGTACTCCAGCATGTAGTCCATCGCGGCATCTCGGTCCAGATCGATGTCGCGGAAGATGGTGATCAGCGCCTCGATTAGATTGGACTTGCCGGTGCCGTTCTGGCCGATTAACGCGTGGCTTCGGATTGCCTTGGGTGGCGCGTCCGCAGCCTCTCCAAGTAGGCACGAGAGCTGCGTCGCGAAGTCAATCTCTACCCCTCGCAGATTACGAAAGTGCGGGATGGAGAGGTGCTTGAGTTGCAATTCACGCCTCCTCTCTGACTTTCATCTTGGCGACTTGAGCACCGTCTGGATACTTCTTTGGACTGTCCGGCGCATCCTCATTCAAGTCATAGGTTGGGTCGTCAACCCAGCCATGTGCTACCTCGGTTTTCAACTGGGCGTAGAAGGCATCGATCTCGCCACCGAAACGCTGCCACAGATCGCGGGCCGACATCTCGCCGTTGTGGCGAGCCAGCAGGGTAGCCAGCGGGGCTTGGGCTTTCACGTCGGGCGGGTTACCTAGGCGCAGCAGGGCAATCAGTTCGGTTTGCGGAACTTTCATTGGAACCTCGTCGTCCTGTTCGATGGTGATGCCGGTGAGTGCCGAGACAGATGCAGTTGTGAGACGCTGCGCCAATCCAACGGCATCATGAAGTTGCTTTTCGATTTCATCGCAGAAGCGCATCAGTTCGGATACGCGGAAGACAATACGATCTTGTTCACTCAAGGGTGGGAGTGCTACCGGCAGCTGCTCCATCTTTTCTTTCGTCATATGTGCCATGGAAATCCCGTGGCCTGAGGACTTGATAGCTGCCGTTCTCTCTTGAAGAACTAAATAGAGGAAGTCCTTGCTTAGATTCGTCGCAGAGAATAGGTCGAGCTTCCAGATGTGGTAGTGAAAAATCACCTTAGGTCCATCCCATATGAATGGCCCAAACGACGCGGACCACGCATAAAGAAGATCACCCTTGTTGCAATACTTGTCTGCCTCAAGAATTAGGTCTGAGTAATACCAGTCCTTGGACGTAAAGAGATTGCCCACTCGGAGTACTGGCGTACCTTTATCAAGCAACTCTGACTTTGAATAGGCGCGCCCATTTAAGACGCGCACCAACTCACCAAGACGCGCGAGTGCCCAACCCTTAGGGATTTTGTAACCAAGCTCGTCTTCATCGACCTCCCGGTACGTGACGGACTTTCGGCGGCTGCGCACTCCAGTTTCATTCACTTGGGAAGAAATCCGTCGAATCTCTGAGAGTTGCTCCTCAGCCTTTACATCCGTTTCTATTTGCCTTGTAAGCAACCCTTTAACTGCCAATTCGAGAATCAAAGAACGTAGAGCACCTACATCCCCCGGTTCACTGAACAAGCGCCCGAAGTTGGCTTGCAGGCGTTGCCAGCTGTCTCGCAGTTCGTGCGAGCTTTGAGCGCTAGCGAGCGCTTGCAGGATAGACTGGCGTAGGGCATTTTGCATTTTGCGCTGATCTTTCTGCTGCGCCTCCAATTGGTCGCACAAGGCCATTAGCTCATCGACTTTCGCGACGATGCGGGACTGCTCTTCGGTGGGAGGCAGCGGAAAGGCTCTCGTCGCAAAGTAGTCCGTGGGAACGCGCTTTTGGCCAGCAGTTCCGGTCATGTTTTTTTCGCCTTCGACTGTGAACAGTGGCGAGCGCAAAAATAAGTAAACGTAGCCTGGCAGAACACCTGCGTGAATTGGCCGAAATACTTGTAGTTCGGTAGTGCCGGCAGCGATACCAGCCTCACCAGGCAGCTTATCAACGACGGCCGCCTTGCCATTCTCGAAACATGGCGTAATCTTGGCTAGGATCACGTCGCCATTTGCGAAATGGGTGTAGCCCTTTTTGATCTCGCTCCAGTGCTTGATCTCGGCAACTATTGGCGCCCTATGGAGTTGGGGAATCCCACTCATTGGTACAAATGCTGCGAGTTGATCATCCTTCGCCTGGTTGCGAGGGTTGATCTCGCCGATATCGAGCAATCGAGACCAACGCCAAGCTTCCGGAAGTGCAATGCCTGGTGGCCGCCGGATCGGTTCACTCTCAAGCGCGAGCATTCGCTTGTATTTCTTGGCACGAATAAGACGCTGCCGCTCTTGCTCAATGTTGGACAGAAGCTGGCCTGCGTCTTCCGCGTTGTTGCCACGCGGCGTGAGCGACCCGGTTACCGCCAGTTGATAAATCATTTGCCGTAGCTGATCGATTCCACCCGGCGCGTTAGCGATACTCCTGAATTCGGCCAAAAACTGCTGAGCGTCCATCAGACATCCTCGCTTACGAAATGGTGTGCCAGCGCAGCAGCGAGTTCGCTCTTCAGACGGCCTTCGGTCTCTTCAATCTGCCCAAGCAAGGTTTTATATTTCTCCAGCAGCACGTCGGGGTCGTGGCTTTCCTCTTCCGGCGCGTTGGGATTCCTCAGATCCAAGTTGTAGATAGGCCAATACAGACGATCACCAGCGGCTTGGGCGTCGCGGGAACGCAGCCGCAGGGCTTCGGCTTGCGGACGAAGCATCTCAATCTCGTCTTCCACCAACTGGCGCTGCTTGACTTCACTCACGCCCCTGATGGAATCGCGCAAATCGCGGATGCGATTTTCTAGCGCGCTGGCTTCGTTGCCCAATTGCTCAGCGCGGTGCCAATGCGGTTGTGCCGCGGTCAGCGCCTGTTCGTGCTTAGACTTGAAGTCCACTTTCCAGGCGAATTCGTTCTCCACGCGGTCGGCAAAGTCGTTGGTCTCACTACCCCACCAGTCCTGCTCGGGCTTGAATTCCTCGAATCGGATGGGCTTGGTCTTGCTGTAGCTCTTGTAGCCCGAGGGATATGGGTGCTCGTAATACCAAATAGTATCGGTGTGGAAGTGCTCGGTGCCGTCGTCTACCACTGCACCCTTGGTGAAGAACAGCAGATTGGTCTTAATGGTGGTGTAAGGCGCGAATACGCCCTTGGGCAAGCGCACGATGGTGTGTAGCTTGCAGTCACGTAGCAATAGCTTCTTCAGCGTGGCCTTGACGCCATCGCCGAACAAAAATCCATCGGGTAGCACTACGGCGGCGCGGCCGTTTTCCTTCAGTAGCTTCTTGATGATAAGGGCCATGAACATATCGGCCGTCTCGCGGGTGCGGAGGTCGGCGGGGTAGTCGCTGCCGACGCCATCGTCTTCATAGCCACCGAAAGGCGGGTTTGTGATGACACAGTCCACCTTATTATCAGCGCTCCATTCGTTCCAGCCGATGCCCAAGGTGTTTTTGTGCTCGATCTGGCTAGGCACGTCGATTCCGTGCAGCAGCATGTTGGTGGTACACAGCAGGTGTGGCAGCTGCTTCTTCTCTATGCCGCGGATGGCTTTCTCGATGGTTTTCTGCTCTTTTGCACCTGACTTGGTGGTTCGCTGATTTCGCAGATGGTCAATGGCGGCTGTAAGGAAACCACCTGTTCCACACGCTGGGTCCAGAACAACATCCTTGCTTTTCAATCGCGGATTGACGCGGTCCACCATGAATTGCGTGATGGCACGCGGCGTGTAGAACTCACCGGCGTTGCCAGCTCCGCGCAGGTCGTTGAGCAGCTGCTCGTAAACGTCGCCCAGGTTAGCGCGCGTCTTGAAGTCGTGGAAGTTTATGGCTTCTTCCAGCTTCTCGATCACTGCCAGCAGCTGGGTGCCAGACTTCATGTAGTTGTTGGCGTCCTCGAAGACGTTGCGGATCACCTTGTGCTGCGCGCTGGCATTACCATCCAGCTCCTTGAGTGTGGGGAACAGGTCGTTGTTGACGAAGCTGATGATTTCGCTGGCGGCCTTCTGAGGCGCCTTTTTGCCGTCCGCATCCGCCACATAGGCGGCCCAATTGCGCCACCGCATGCGTTGCGGCAAAGGTGACTGGTACTTGGGGTTGTCGTCTTCCCATTCCTCTTCGCGCTGGTCGAAGACCTTGAGGAAGAGCATCCAGGTGAGCTGCCCAAGGCGCTGGGCGTCACCGTCGACGCCGTCGTCCTTGCGCATGATGTCCTGGATGGACTTGATGGTGCTACTGAGGTTCATCTCGTTGTTCTCGCATCATAAGACCTGAAGTAGCTCAGGCCTGTTTCCGTTCGCTCTGGTCGTACAGCGCTTGTTCGAGAGCCTGTACAGCTTGGGTGTATTGTTCGACGCCACCGAAAATGCCACGTCGGATTTGCGTCTTGGTGCCGAATTGGTCGAAGGGTGGCAATTCCAACACCTTGGCATCTTCGATGTCCTGTACGCCGTGGTTGGCAAACTTGTCGAGTAGGGCTTCGAGTACGGCGCGGGCTTGATCACCGTACTGGCCAAATACATCGCGTCTCCTTACGTTATTGGCGCGCTCGCGACGGGTCAGCGGCTCCTGGTCGAAGGCGATGTGGACGACGAGATCGAAGACATCGAGCTCGGCACCGTTGAGCACGGCCTCTTGCAGGATGTCCAACGGCATGCCGTGATTGGCCAGCTCGTCGAGCACGGCTTGCTTGCGTTGGGCGCTGTTCCACCGGCGCAGGAAGTCGGTGAGGCTGCCAAACTCGGCTTGCAATACCTTCTTGATATCGTCCTTCAGCAGGACGCGGTAATCGTCGGTGATGAGCTTGCCGTTGGCATCGAGGTACTGTGAACGCTCGACGGCGATGTGTACATCCACGTCGTCGATCACGTACTTAACCCGACCCTCTCCGCCACCGCCCGTACTGCCGTCAGGGAGTGTGCCATCGCCACCTATCATATCGGTGCTATAGGACGACGGCTCTGGTTCGTCTGTGCAGAGTCGGTCCAGGACTTCCGGCGGCACCACGGGATCATCGGGCTTGGGTTCATAAATGCCCACCGGCTCGCCGTCGAAATCTGGGTCGGCGAACAAGCGCGTGGCACCCTTGAAATCCATGATGGTGAAGTACAGTTTCTGGTAATCCTCGCGCAGGCGTGTGCCGCGTCCGATGATCTGCTTGAACTCAGTCATCGAGTTGATGTTCTGATCTAGCACGATGAGCTTGCAGGTTTTGGCATCCACCCCAGTACTGAGTAGCTTGGACGTGGTTGCAATGACTGGATAAGGCTCGTCGTTGTCGATGAAGTAGGCGAGCTGGGCCTTGCCTTCGTTGTCGTCGCCGGTGATACGCATCACGTAGCGCCGGTTGCTGGCCGCGGCAGGGATGATCTTCGCCAGCTCCTGACGCATGCGCTCGGCGTGGTCCTGGTCGTCGCAGAAGACGATAGTCTTGGCCATCGGGTCTGTAGCTCTTAGGTATTCCCAGACCTTGCTGGCTACCAAGCGGGTGCGCTTTTCCAGCACCAGGTTGCGGTCGAAGTCCCTGGTGTTATAGAAGCGTTGTTCGACTTTCTGACCGAGCTTGTCTACCTTGCCCTTTTCAGGCGTGTAGCCCACAGCATCGACATCGCTGGCAATGCGGATGACCTTGTAGGGCGCAAGAAAGCCATCCTCGATTCCCTGCTTGAGCGAGTAAGTGTAAGCAGGGTCACCAAAGTAGGTGATGTTGTTGGCCTCCTTGGTTTCCTTGGGCGTCGCGGTCAGGCCGAGGTGAGTAGCGCTGCCGAAATAGTCGAGCACGTCGCGCCAGGCGGAATCATCGGCGGCACTGCCGCGGTGGCATTCATCGATCACCACTAGGTCAAAAAAGTCCGCCGGAAATTGGCGATAGATCTGCTTCCACTCCTCGCTGCCCGTCACGGCTTGGTAGAGCGCCAGATAGATCTCATAGTTCTTCTTTACCTCGCGATTGGTGATCTTGTGCATTACCTCGCCAAACGGTGCGAAGTCCTGCTGGATGGTCTGGTCCACGAGGATGTTGCGATCAGCCAAGAACAGGATGCGCTTCTTGGCCCTGGCCTTCCACAGCCGCCAGATTATCTGGAAGGCGGTGTACGTTTTGCCCGTGCCCGTGGCCATGACCAGCAGTACCCGTTGCTGCCCTTTAGCAATGGCTTCGATGGCGCGGTTTATAGCAACACGCTGGTAGTAGCGCGGCTCTTTGCCGCTGCCATCGGTGTAGTAGGGCTGTTCGATCAGCTTGACGGCGGCAGCTTCGGCAAGGCCTTTCCACTGCCGGAAAAGCGGCCACAAGTCGTCCAGCGACGGAAATTCGGTGAGCGAAAGTTCGCGCTCGACGGGTTGCGTGAGGCCAGTGCGGTCATGCAGCAGGAAGCCCTTGCCATTGCTGCTAATTGCAAAGGGTGCATCCAACATCTCGGCATAGGCCAAGGCTTGCTGCATGCCGTGCCCCAAAGAAAATTTGGCTTGCTTGGCTTCAACAATCGCAATGGGTACATTGGGACGGGCGTAGAGAACGAAATCGGCGCGCTTGGGGCCGCCTTTGGCGTCGGGGTTTTTGACGCGCGCAGCGAGCTTTCCGCGCACCATCACGCGGCCATCGGTGAGCCTCACCTCCTCACGAAACTGGTCCTGCTGCCACCCGGCCGCCCGGATGGCGGGGGTGATGAACTTGGTGCAAATATCGCGTTCGCTTAGTTCGTGCTTATCCACCCGGTTCTCCCCTTGTTCTGCTGCTGACTACCCCCTTGGCTCGAAAATCCCTCAATCAATCATTTGCCGCGGCGGTGTCGTCGTCCGGTGCGTACTCCAGAAGATCGGCGACATTGCACTGATAGTGCTTACAGATGGCATTGAGCGTCTCAAGGTCAATGCGCGCCGAAGTCTCGCGATAGAGACTGGTGACCGTGTTGCGCGACAAACCAGTCGCACGAAGCAAGTCAACGATTTTTTCCTTGTTCTCGCCCATCAGGCGTGACAGATGAATCCGAATCACTTATGCACCCGTAGGCAGGAGATCAAATGAGTAATGAAACCGTCAGCTAGATGATGATTTTCGTGACCTAGTATACCATGGTCAGTTGGAATCGATTGCTAACCGACCTGTAGGTCGCTTGAGGCACGGTCGCGAGTAACCGCTTCTGGCCGATAGTGTTGAAAAACCAACCGGACGAGGGAGCAACTAGGTTTTGAGGGGCTTTGTATCCCAGCTGATGCTCATGAACGAGTTGAAGAACACTCCGAGAGGCTGTTTTTGTCGGCGGAACCATTATGAGCGGTGAAGTGAGTTTTTCAACGCTATTGAGGCCAAACGCTGCTTACCCCCGGCGAGAGCGGGCCTCCAATTGATTGCAATGTGCTCGGCCTCCCGGTCCAATGCACTCGGAATTACGACCCGCCATCAGATGTACCGCGACAGCTCGACGGCGCTCGGCCCTTTTTCCCGTGCGCCACGAGAAACCCATTGTCGAACCTGTTGGAGACCGTCGCTCTTACTTGTGGCTATTGGATGTATAGGCGATAAAAAACCCCGCAAGCCTCACCAGCTGCGGGGTTTCGGGATGCTATCGGATGGCCGGAAATATACTTTTGGCGGATTGGGGAGGATCAAACTCCCGACATTCTTCTTGCAAATTCCAGATGCGAAGCTGTGTCTTTGCGCATATCCATAAAGAATTTTCATCCAGAAAGCGATATAACGCGCGCCAAAAGTCTTCGTAAAATTTTCACTATATGCGTCTTCAGTTTTCGCCATTTATGGCGAATTTTTCACTTATAGTGACATTCGACACGTGACTACATCAAACGTCAATATTCCCCGCCCGCAACGCATTTGACTCGATAAACGCCCGCCGCGGCTCGACATCATCCCCCATGAGGGTAGTAAAGATCCCATCCGCAGCAATGGCATCCTCGATCTGCACACGCAGCAACCGCCGCACTGCCGGATCCATCGTCGTTTCCCACAGCTGCTCGGGGTTCATCTCGCCGAGCCCCTTATAGCGTTGTTTCGAGACGTTGCGTTCAGCATCCGCCAGCAGCCACTTCATCGCGCTCTTGAAGTCCGCCACGGCCATGCTGCGCTCACCGCGCTTGATGACCGCACCTTCCCCAATAAGCCCCTTGAACGTATTCGCCGTCGTCACGAGCTGCTGATAATCCGCCGTGTGCTGGAATTCCTGGTCGATGACTGACACCCGCACGTTGCCGTGATGCGTGCGCTCGACATGCAGCGCCCGCTGTTCGCGAACCGCGTCATACGAAGGCACAACCCGCACTTCGTTCTTCAGCGCTTCATCATGCAACGCAGCGTGCAGCGCCTTAGCCGAAGCCTCGGTCGATTCCTCATTGGAAAGATCGATCACCACGCCATCCATGACCGCTTCCAGCGCAGCCGGGTCATACAACCGGCTCAACCGATCGATCACGCTCTGCGACAGCAGATACGACCGCGCCAACTCCCCAAGCGCATCCCCAGAAATCGCCGCCGCATTCTCACCCGGCACCAGCTCCGACCCTTGCAGCGCCAACCGCAGCATATGCGCGTTGAGCTCCACGTCATCCTTCAGATACCGCTCGTCCTTGCCTGCCTTGATCTTGTAAAGCGGCGGCTGCGCGATATACACGTACCCACGCTCGATCATGTCCGGCATCTGGCGATACAGGAACGTGAGCAGCAGCGTCCGGATGTGCGCACCGTCGACGTCCGCGTCGGTCATGATGATGATGCGGTGATAGCGGAGCTTGTCGAGGTTGTAGTCTTCCTTGCCGATGCCGCAGCCGAGCGCGGTCACGAGCGTGACGATCTGCTCCGACGACAGCAGCTTGTCGTAGCGTGCCTTCTCGACGTTCAGCACCTTGCCGCGCAGCGGCAGGATCGCCTGGAACTTGCGATCACGCCCTTGCTTCGCCGACCCACCCGCCGAGTCACCCTCGACGATGTAGATTTCGCACTTCGCCGGGTCTTTCTCCTGGCAGTCCGCGAGCTTGCCGGGTAGGCCGACGCCGTCGAGCACGCCCTTCCGACGCGTCATTTCACGCGCCTTCCGCGCAGCATCACGCGCCCGCGCGGCTTCGACGATCTTCCCGCAGATGATCTTCGCGTCGATCGGCGTCTCCAGCAGGAACTCTTCGAGCGCCTTCGCCACAACTTCCTCAACCGGCGCACGAACCTCGGAAGAAACCAGCTTGTCCTTCGTCTGCGAGCTGAACTTCGGCTCCGGCACCTTCACGGACAGCACGCACGACAGCCCTTCCCGCATGTCGTCGCCGGTCGTCTCGACCTTCGCCTTCTTCGCGATTTCGTTGTCGGTGATGTACTTGTTGATGACGCGCGTCATCGCGGCCCGCAGGCCGGTCAGGTGCGTGCCGCCGTCGCGCTGCGGAATGTTGTTCGTGAAGCACAGCACGTTCTCGTTGTAACTGTCGTTCCACTGCATCGCGACTTCGACGCCCACGCCGTCCTTCTCGCCGTTGGCGAAGAACACGGTCGGGTGCAGGTTGGTCTTCGTCTTGTTGATGTACTCGACGAAGCCCTTCACACCGCCAGCGAACGCGAAATCGTCTTCCTTGCCCGAGCGCAGGTCGGTCAGGCGAATCCGCACGCCGTTGTTCAGGAACGAAAGCTCGCGCATCCGCTTCGCGAGAATGTCGTAGTGATACTCGACCGTGCCGAAAATGGTCGGATCGGCCATGAAATGCACTTCGGTGCCGCGGTTCTCGGTGTCGCCCGTAACCAGCATCGGCGACACTGCCACGC
>Ga0209463_1002457_pt1 | contig 10217 bp, 8 predicted proteins | sample AgamicMgSfrz_FD_187169 | JGI IMG/M metagenome (GOLD analysis project Ga0209463, IMG submission 187169) | Agave microbial communities from Guanajuato, Mexico - Mg.Sf.rz (SPAdes) (version 2) | ecosystem: Host-associated > Plants > Phyllosphere > Phylloplane/Leaf | place: Guanajuato, Mexico... | reverse complement strand
CATGGCAATTTGCGCCGCCGTCAGTAATAGCCAGCAGGCGGCGTCCGACCGGTTGACGCAGCGGCTGGACCGGCTGGTTCTCAACCGCGTGCTCGGCGTGCCGGTTTTTCTGCTGGTGATGTACCTGATGTTCCTGCTGGCGATTAACCTCGGCGGGGCGTTGCAGCCGATTTTTGATCTCGGCTCCGCGGCTATTTTCATTCACGGCGTGCAGTGGCTCGGTGCCGTACTGCACTTCCCTGACTGGCTGACGCTGTTTCTGGCACAGGGCGTCGGCGGCGGCATCAACACCGTGCTGCCGCTGGTGCCGCAAATCGGCATGATGTATCTGTTCCTCTCTTTTCTGGAGGACTCCGGCTATATGGCGCGCGCCGCGTTTGTGATGGACCGGCTGATGCAGGCGATCGGCCTGCCGGGGAAATCCTTTGTGCCGCTGATTGTCGGGTTCGGCTGTAATGTGCCGGCCATTATGGGCGCCCGGACGCTGGACGCCCCGCGCGAGCGGCTGATCACCGTGATGATGGCGCCGTTTATGTCGTGCGGGGCGCGGCTGGCGATCTTCGCGGTCTTCTCCGCCACCTTCTTTACGCAGGGCGGCGCGCTGCTGGTTTTCTCCCTCTATCTGCTCGGCATTGTGGTGGCGATCCTCACCGGGTTGCTGCTCAAACACACCCTGATGCGCGGTGACGCCTCCCCGTTTGTGATGGAGCTGCCGGTTTACCACGTCCCGCATGTGAAAAGTTTGCTGCTGCAAGCCTGGCAACGGCTGAAAGGCTTTGTGCTGCGGGCCGGGAAAGTGATCGTGCTGGTGAGCATCTTCATCGGCGCGCTGAACAGCTTCTCCCTGAGCGGCAAGCCGGTGGATACCCTGACCGATTCCGCGCTGGCCTCGGTGAGTCACGTCATGACCCCGCTGCTGGTGCCGATTGGCGTACAGCCCGACAACTGGCAGGCCACCGTGGGGCTGGTGACCGGTGCCATGGCGAAAGAGGTGGTGGTCGGCACGCTCAACACGCTCTACACCGCCGAAGCCATCGCCGACGCGCCCTTTGACCCGGCGGCTTTCTCGCTGGCAGATGAACTGACCCAGGCGGTGAGCGAGACCTGGCAGGGCGTGAAAGAGACCTTCAGCCTGAGCGTGCTGTTTAACCCGATTGAAGCCAGTAAAGGGGACGGCGAAATGGCCTCCGCGTCCATGAGCACCATGGGCAGCAAATTCGGCAGCGTGGCCGCAGCTTACAGCTACCTGATTTTCGTGCTGCTGTATGTGCCCTGCATTTCGGCCATGGGCGCGATTGCCCGTGAGGCGGGCCGGAACTGGATGATCTTCTCGGTGCTCTGGGGGCTGAATGTCGCCTATTCGCTGGCCGCGCTGTTCTATCAGGCGGCCACGTTCTCCGCGCACCCGGCAGCCAGCCTGCTGACCATCGCGCTGGTGCTGCTGGTCAACCTGCTGATTTTCATCGGTCTGCGCCGTGCCGGGCAGCACCCCGGCACGCCCTCTTCCCGGCCGCCGGCGGTGACATCCCCGCGCCAGCCGGTTTGTCATTAAAGGTGTCGGCATGAATCCGTTGCTTGAGGTTTACCATCTGCTCGCCCTGCATGGGTCGCTGGACGTGGCGCAGTTACAGCAGCGTTGCCGGTTCTCACCGGCGATGCTGGCGGCATTGCTGAGCCAATTGGAAGTGATGAAAAAGATTGAGCCGGTGCCCGCCGCGGCGACCGGCTGCCCTACCGGCACCTGCGGGGTTTGCCCAGAAAATCCCCGCTGCACGCCGGTGCGTTACCAGGTGTATAACGCCGGTAATATATAAATCTAATGAATGAAAATAAAGGATACCATTTAATTAAATAGCGTCGACCCGGGTCTGTTTTTGCCTTTAAATTTGATTGCCCTCACAAATAAAGAAAATAACTTTCTCTAACCCTGCCCCTGTTCCCCGTCGTTCTTTCGTGCCGTTGACTTGGTTTATACGCCAGCGTAGCCTTTTTGTGGGAGCGCTCCCACGGACAAAGGTGCAACATGGAAACGATTAAAAAAATTCTGACTTCGATTTACGGAAATAGCATTCAGCCGCAACAGATGGCTGAATTAACCGACCTTATCCTCTCGGCCAAACAGGCTATTACGCGTTCGCGTAAATTGCATTGGGATGAAGAGGACATCGTATTAATTACGTATGCTGATCAATTCAGTGAAGATAACAAACCCACGCTGGAAACCTTTACCGGGTTTTATAACCGTTGGTTAAAAAATACATTTTCACTGGTTCATCTGTTGCCGTTTTACCCTTACTCCTCAGACGATGGGTTTTCAGTCATTGATTACCACCAGGTTAACCCGGTGGCCGGTGACTGGCAGCACGTGGCAGAGCTGAACCGCTCCACCCGGCTGATGTTCGATTACGTCTGCAACCATATCTCTGCGCAAAGCAGTTGGTTCCAGGGCTATCTGGCGCAACAGCCGGAGTATGACAACCACTTCATTGAGATGAACCCGGAGACCGATCTGCATCTGGTCACGCGCCCGCGCACCTCGCCGCTGCTGACGCCGTTTATGCTGGCCAATGGCGACACCCGCTACATCTGGACGACCTTCAGCGCCGACCAGATTGACCTCAACTTCGCCAACCCGGCGGTATTGAAACGCATGGTGGATGTGCTGCTCACCTATCTGGCGCGCGGCGGCGATTACATCCGGCTGGATGCCGTGGGGTACATGTGGAAAGAGCCGGGCACCTCCTGCATCCACCTGGAGAAAACCCACCTGCTGGTGAAGTTGTTCCGCGCCATTGCGGAGTTTGTCGCGCCCGGCACGGTGCTTATCACGGAAACCAACGTTCCGCACCGGGATAACATCAGCTACTTCGGCCGCGGCGATGAAGCCCAGATGGTCTACCAGTTCCCGCTGCCGCCGCTGGTGCTGCACGCCATCCACCGCGGGGAGGCCGGTACGCTGAGCCGTTGGGCCGCCTCGCTGGAGACCCCGGCCCCCGGTTGCACCTTCTTTAACTTCCTCTCGTCGCACGACGGCATCGGCCTCAACCCGCTGCGCGGCCTGCTGCCGGAAGAGGAGATCCTGGCGCTGGCGCAGGCGATGGAAAATCAGGGCGCGCGGGTTTCGTATAAAAATAACCCGGACGGCAGCGCCAGCCCGTATGAAATCAACGTCACTTATCTGGATGCGCTGAATAAGCAGGATGATGATGACGCGCTGCGCGTGCGCCGCTTTATGCTGGCCCACGCGATTTTGCTGGCCTTCCCCGGCGTCCCGGCGATCTATATCCAGAGCCTGCTTGGCTCACGGAATGATGACGAAGGCGTGATCCGCAGCGGCCATAACCGGGCCATTAACCGCCAGAAATACCCGTTACATGACATTGAGGCGCAAATTTCCGGCGGCAATGCGTTACGCACCGATATATTTGTCGCGCTGCGTCACCTGATTGCCCTGCGTAAAACCTTACCGGCTTTCCACCCCGATTCCGCGATGCAGGTTCTCACGCCCGACAGTGCCGTTCTGGCGTTTACGCGTACCGATAAAAATAACCACACGTTGCTCTGCCTGTTTAATGTCAGCGATCAGCCCGTCACCCTTTCTTTACCGGAAAATAATTACCTCGATGCCATCAGCGGGCAGGAAATAACCGGTAATAACGCCTTTACGCTGCAACCCTACGCCTATTACTGGCTCCACTCATAAATAAAAACAGGAAATCATCATGAATAAGAAAAATACACTTCTTATTTCAGCCCTGCTCAGTGCCCTGGCATTAACCGGCTGTGACGATAAAAAAACGGAATCTGTCACGATCGAATTTATGCACTCCTCCGTCGAGCAGGAGCGGCAGGCGGTCATTAACGATCTGATTCAGAAATTTGAGCAGCAAAACCCTGGGGTGCACGTTAAACCGGTGCCGGTGGAAGAAGACGCCTACAACACCAAAGTGATTACCCTGGCGCGCAGCGGCGCGCTGCCGGCAGTGATTGAAACCAGCCATGACTACGCCAAAGTCATGGATAAAGAGCAGCTGATCGACCGTGAAGCGGTTAATGACGTGATCACCGGCATTGGTGCAGACAACTTCTACGACGGCGTGCTGCGCATCGTGAAAACCGAAGATGGCGCCAGCGCCACCGGGGTGCCGATCAGCGGCTGGATCCAGGGCATCTGGTACCGCAAACAGCAACTGGCGGACGCCGGGTTCAGCGAGCCGCAAAACTGGCAGCAACTGCTCAGCATCACCACCGCCTTTACCCATCCTGACCAGAAAAAGTTCGGCATCGGCCTGCCAACCGCAGAGAGCGTGATGACCGAGCAATCCTTCTCGCAATTTGCGCTCTCCAACGGGGCCAACGTGTTTGACGCCAACGGCGCGATCACCATCGATACTCCGGAAATGCAGCAGGCGCTCGGCTTCTATCAGCAACTGGCCAAAACCACCCTGCCCGGCTCCAACGACATCATGGAGATCAAAGACGCCTTTATGAACGGCACCGTGCCGATGGCCGTCTACTCCACCTACATCCTGCCGGCGATTTACAGCGAAGGATTTGCCCAGGACATCGGCTTTGCCGTGCCGACGGAAAAATCCCAGGCGGTTTACGGCACCATTACCTCCCTCACCATCACCGCCGGGCAGACCGACGCGCAGCGCGATGCGGCCAAAAAATTCATCACCTTTATGGAGCAGTCTGACAACGCCACCCGCTGGGTGCTGATGTCGCCGGGCGCGGCCCTGCCGCTCACCAAACTGGTGACCAGCAACAGCGACTGGCAGAACAACCCGGTGGTGAAAGCGTTCGGCCCGCTCTCGATGGAGCTGGTGCAGCAGTTCGCCAACGTGCAGGTGTTCGGCTCTGTGGGTGAGAAAAACTTTACCAGCATGGGTGACATCACCGGTTCCGCCGCACTGAGTGAAATGGTGAACGCCGTAACGGTCGGCAATAAAGACGTGCCTGCCACGCTGGCGCAAACCCAGGGCCGGGTGACCAACCTTGTCCAGAAACGCTGAGTGAGGATTTGATGAAGCCTGCTTGTCAACCTTCCCTGCTGCCGGCTAAACGCCTGAGCCTGGGAAAACGATTAAAAACAGATACGGCGTTCGCCTGGTACCTGCTGGCCCCGAGCATGGTGCTGCTCGCGCTGCTGGTGGTCTACCCGATGGTCGCCAACCTGCAACTGAGTTTCCTGCAGTTGCCGCTTAACCCGCGCCTGTCTGACCGGTTTGTCGGGCTGGATAACTACCTGAGCATCCTCAGCGATCCGGAGTTTTACCACTCACTCTGGGTCACCTTCTGGTACACCGCGCTGGTGGTGCTCGGCAGCACCGGCGTGGGGCTGGGGGTCGCGCTGTTCTTTAACCGGGAGTTCCGCTTCCGTAAAACCGCGCGCTCACTGGTGATCCTCTCCTACGTAACGCCCTCCATCTCGCTGGTGTTCGCCTGGAAATATATGTTCAACAGCGGCTACGGCATCGTCAACTGGGTCGGCGGCGACCTGCTGCACCTGTTTGACCAGGCGCCGCTCTGGTTCGACAACCCCGGCAGCAGCTTTGCGCTGGTGGTGCTGTTTGCCGTCTGGCGCTACTTCCCTTACGCCTTTATCTCGTTCCTGGCGATTTTGCAGACCATCGACAAATCGCTGTATGAGGCGGCGGAAATGGACGGGGCCAACCTGTGGCAGAAATTCCGCATGATCACCCTGCCGGCGATCATGCCGGTGCTGGCGACGGTGGTGATCCTGCGGGCGATCTGGATGTTCTACATGTTTGCCGACGTCTACCTGCTGACCAACAAAGTCAACATCCTGGGCGTCTACCTCTACAAAACCGCCTTTGCGCTCAATGACCTGGGTAAAGCGGCGGCGCTCTCTGTGGTGCTGTTCGGCATTATTTTCATTGTGATCCTCCTCGCGAGAAAACGGGTGACTCCTCATGGCAACAACTAAACGCTCCCTGCTGCGCCGGGGCGGGTTCTATCTGGCGTTGATTGCGTTCCTCACGGTGGTGCTGTTCCCCTTCTTCATCATGCTGATGACCTCGTTCAAAAGCAGTAAAGAGGCGATCTCCCTGCACCCGACCCTGTGGCCGGAAAACTGGACCTGGCAGCACTACGCGGACATCTTCAACCCGACGATTTTCCCGTTCATGGCCTACTTCAAAAACAGCCTGAGCGTGTCACTGGTCGCCTCCGGCATTGCGGTGCTGCTCGGCATTCTGGGCGCCTATGCCCTGTCGCGGCTGCGCTTCAAGGGCAGGCTGACCATCAACACCAGTTTCTACACGGTGTATATGTTCTCCGGCATTCTGCTGGTGGTGCCGCTGTTCAAGATCATCTCGTCGATGGGGCTGTATGACACCCTGACCGCGCTGGTGATCACCATGGTGGTGCAGACCCTGCCGACCGCCATTTTTATGCTGAAAAGCTACTTCGACACCATTCCGAAAGACATCGAGGAAGCGGCGATGATGGACGGCCTCAACCGGCTGCAAATCATCTTCTACATCACCGTGCCGCTGGCGATCTCCGGCATCATTTCAGTGTTCGTCTACTGCTTCATGGTGGCGTGGAATGACTACCTGTTCGCCTCAATTTTCCTCTCCGACGCGAAGCACTTCACCCTGCCGGTGGGCCTTAACGCCCTATTCAGCACGCCTGACTACATCTGGGGCCGCATGATGGCCGCCTCACTGGTGACGGCGCTGCCGGTAGTGGCGATGTACGCCCTGTCGGAAAAATTCATCAAAGGCAACCTTACTGATGGCGGCGTCAAAGGCTGACGCCCGCCCTTACCTGTCGTGAACTTATAAAGGAGTAAGCATGAAAAAGTTAGTCGCCGTTGCACCGCGCGTCGCCGCACTGGTGGAGTATGAAGATCGCCCGTTGCAGGCGCATGAAGTGCGCATCCGTGTGCAGTTCGGCGCACCGAAACACGGTACCGAAGTGGTGGATTTCCGCGGCGTCAGCCCGTTTATCGATGAGGCGTTCTCCAGCGAATGGAACCTGTTTGTGCCGCGTGCGGAAGGCGAAGCGCGCGGCATTGAGTTCGGCAACTTTACCCTGGGCAATATGGTGGTCGGCACCGTCGAGGAGAAAGGCGAACAGGTCACGCAATACCAGCTGGGCGACCGCGTCTGCACTTACGGGCCGTTGCAGGAGACGGTGATCGTCAACGGCGTCGACAACTACAAACTGCGCCATATGCCGGAAGGGGCCGCGTGGCAAAACGCCGTCTGCTATGACCCGGCCCAGTTCGCCATGAGCGGCGTGCGTGACGGCAACGTGCGCGTGGGTGACGTGGTGGTGGTGATTGGCCTGGGCGCGATCGGCCAGATCGCGGTGCAACTGGCGAAAGGCGCCGGCGCAGCGCTGGTGATCGGCGTGGATCCGCTGGCCCACCGCGGCGAGATCGCCTGCAAACACGGCGCGGATGTCGCCCTCGACCCGACCACCTGCGATCTCGGCCTTGAGATCAAACGCCTGACCGACAAACGCGGCGCAGACGTGATCATCGAAACCAGCGGCAATGCGCAGGCGTTGCAGGCCTCCCTGCGCGGCCTGGCTTACGGCGGCACCATCTCCTACGTGGCTTTCGCCAAACCCTTCCCGGAAGGCTTCAACCTGGGCCGTGAAGCGCACTTCAACAATGCGCGCATCGTGTTCTCCCGCGCCTGTAGCGAGCCCAACCCGGATTACCCGCGCTGGAACCGCAAACGCATCGAAGACAGCTGCTGGCAGCTGCTGATGAACGGCTACCTCGATTGCCGTGACCTGATCGATCCGGTGGTGACGTTCAGCGACAGCGCCGAAAGCTACATGCGCTATGTCGACCAGCACCCGGAACTGAGCATCAAAATGGGCGTTACCTTCTGATTACGTGTGACTTTACAGGATATAAAGAGATGAAAATCGGTACCCAAAATCAGGCGTTCTTCCCGGAAGGGATTCTGGAGAAGTTCAAGTACATCAAAAACATGGGCTTCGACGGCTTTGAAATCGACGGCAAGCTGCTGGTCAATAACCTGGCAGAGGTTAAAGCGGCGATCGCCGAAACCGGCCTGCCGGTCATCAGCGCCTGTGGCGGCTACGACGGCTGGATCGGGGACTTCATTGAAGAGCGCCGCCTGAACGGCCTGCAACAGATTGCCGCCATCCTGCGGGCGCTGGCCGACGTCGGCGCGAAAGGCATCGTGGTGCCGGCCGCCTGGGGCATGTTCACCTACCGCCTGCCGCCGATGACCTCGCCGCGCAGCGTGGCCGGTGACCGCCTGGCGGTGAGCAACTCGCTGACATTCCTCGACGGCATCGCCGCCGAGACCGGTACGAAAGTGTTCCTGGAGCCGCTGAACCGCTATCAGGATCACATGATCAACCTGCTGGCCGACGCCCGCAGCTACATCGAAGAGAACCAACTGCGCCACACGCAGATCATCGGTGACTTCTACCACATGAGCATTGAGGAAGATGACATCAGCGCTGCGCTGCACCAGCAGCGTGACCTGCTGGGCCATGTCCACATTGCGGATAACCACCGTTATCAGCCGGGCAGCGGCTCGCTGGATTTCGCACGCCACTTTAACCAGCTCAAACAAGATGGCTATGACGGTTACGTCGTCTACGAATGCCGCGTGCGGGCGGCCGATCCGGCCAAAGCCTATCAGGATTCCCTCGACTATCTGCGCGCCTTGCGCTAATCGGCAGGAAAAACATGGAGTTTACTGCTCACGCATCGCGGCCCTTGCGGGTCGCGATTATTGGTGCGGGCCAGGTGGCGGAGAAAGTGCACGCCGCCTATTACGCCACCCGTCGCGACGTCACACTGGTTGCTGTGGTGGACAAAGAGGCGGAACGCGCTGACGCCTTTGCCGCCCGCAATAACATCCCCCGCGCCTACACCGACGCGGACGAAATGTACCGCCTTGAACAGCCGGATCTGGTCAGCATCTGCTCGCCGAACCGCTTCCACTCGGCACAAGTTCTTCAGGCGTTGCAGCATGGCTGCCACGTCATGTGCGAAAAGCCGCCGGCCATGACGCCGTCCGAGGCGCTGGCGATGGCCGAGGCCGCCGAACGCGCCGGGAAAGTGCTGGCTTATGATTTCCACCACCGCTTCGCTGAAGATTGCCGCATCCTGCGGGAAAAAGTCGCGGCCGGAGCGCTGGGCGAGGTTTACGTCACCCAGGCCCGCGCGTTGCGCCGCTGCGGCGTGCCGGGCTGGGGCGTGTTTATCGATAAAGAACAACAGGGCGGCGGGCCGCTGATCGACATCGGCATTCATATGCTGGATGCCGCGATGTATGTGCTGGGCTTCCCCCGGGTTAAACGTGTCAGCGCCCATCAGTTCTGCAAAATCGGCAACCGCAAAAACCGCGGGCTGTTCGGCGAATGGCAGCCGGAAAAGTACACGGTGGAAGATGCCCTGTTTGCCACGCTGGAGTTTGAGGGCGGCGGCATTTTACGGCTGGAAACCTCGTTTGCGCTGAACATCCCGGAAGAGTCAGTAATGAACGTGCAGTTCTGCGGGGCCGACGCGGGCGCCACCCTCTTCCCGGCGCACATTTACACCGATGACGGCGGCAAACTGCTGACGCTTTACCAGCGCCAGGAGGCCGACAGCCAGCGCCACCACAACAGCATGAAAGCCTTTGTTGACCGGGTGCTGGGCCTGCAGAGCGACGTGGCCGATGGCCGCCAGGGTTACCGCATCCAGCAACTGGTGGCGGCAATCTATCAGGCTGCCGAACAGGGTGAGAGCGTGACGTTATGATGACTTCCCCTTCTGCCCCGTTCTCCGTGCTGTGCGAGCCGGGGTTCAGCCCTCACCAGCTGAACAAATACGCCACCCTGATGACCTGCGGCAACGGGTATCTCGGCATCCGCGGCGGCCATGAAGAGGCCTACACCGATCAGGTGCGCGGCATGTTTGTCGCCGGTTTTTACCACCGCGCCACGCCGGATGAGGTGACCGAACTGGTGAACCTGCCGGACATCACCGGCTGCAAAATCGAGCTGGGGAACACCCCTTTTTCGCTGCTGGCCGGGACGCTGCTCTCTTACCGCCGTGAATTCCACCCGGAGCTGGGTGAACTCTGCCGCGAACTGATCTGGCAATCGCCGGAAGGCGGCCTGTTCAGCCTGAAAAGCGCCCGGTTTGTGGCTCGTGCGCCGCAGCAACTGGTGGCCGCCACCCTGACGCTGACGGCGCTGGATCAGGA
>Ga0209463_1002456_pt1 | contig 10217 bp, 9 predicted proteins | sample AgamicMgSfrz_FD_187169 | JGI IMG/M metagenome (GOLD analysis project Ga0209463, IMG submission 187169) | Agave microbial communities from Guanajuato, Mexico - Mg.Sf.rz (SPAdes) (version 2) | ecosystem: Host-associated > Plants > Phyllosphere > Phylloplane/Leaf | place: Guanajuato, Mexico... | reverse complement strand
AGAGCATATTTAATTATCTAAAAAAAGAGGGAGCTGCGAGCACCCTCTTTTTTAATTATGACCATGATATACTCATATAAATCTTCTCGTTCAAAGTATTCAATTCTTGCAAGAACGGTAGCTTCTAATTTCTCAGCAGGGACATTATTATTAATGTCTTTTAAAATTTTAAACCGATGCTGATATTCTTCATTGTTTAGTTCTGTACAGAGTTGTAATCCTCTTTCAAATAAAGTGTTAGCAGTTTCTTGGTTTCCTAGTTTAGGGTGTTCTATGCCTTCGATGAAAATGGCTTTTTGAAAAGTAAACGCCAATTATAAATATAATAATGGGCGTTCCTTAGTTTATCAATGACATCATTAACAAAGGGTAACTTTAAAACGAAATGACCAAAGGAGAAGATTTTTTTTTAAAAGCTCCCATTGGATTTTTTTCAAAATGATCCACTTCGATAGAGTGAACTTGATTTGTATTAATATCGGTATTTATGTTAACAATTTGAAAGCTGTTTGGTCTACCGATTGTCACACCGAATAACGAACCACCTGATACAAACAATAACTTTCCTGTAAAATCCTGAATAAATAGTTCTTGTCTTTCCACTAAAGGATCATGCTTATGCCCGGAGAATACGGCAGTAAAGCCAAGTTTCATTAAGGTATGTTTAAAATTAAAGGCATTAACTGCTTCACCATATTTTTTAAACTCTATACTTGGGTGATCAGTCATATTGTGATGCACAACTGCAACCTTTAAATATGTATCAAAATCAGGGTATTTACCAGTTAATTTTTCATGAAGACTTTCAAGATTTTGCAATTCGTTTGTGTGGACGTAAATAACTTCACGTAGTTCTTCCTCAACTTTATGAATATGTACGGATTTAAAACCATAAATGAATAACTTTAAATCAGGGTTAATAATATATTTATTCATATGTAGTGGGTTATGGAAATCATCAAAATAATGTTTAAAGGATGCAAAAGCTGTCGCCTCATTCTCCTGCATTGAGTAATCATGATTACCAGGTACTAAATAAGTATTCTCATTGCGTATCCCAATACTTCCTAAGAAAGCCTTTGCTTCTACAAATCCCGCATCCTCATGTTTTGAAGTTAAGTCACCGCTCACTATTAAAAAAGTTTCTTGATTGATTTCTGTCCTAACTGCATTTAAAAACGATTGTGCATTAGCTTGCTTAATACCAGAGGTATCTTCCATCTTATCTTTATTGTCTACCCCTGCATCCTCTAATGAGCCGAAGTGTAGGTCTGTGATATGTAGTAGCTTGATTGTTTTTAAAGAAGGTATTTTTTCCTCTTCTTTAATAACAATTATGCCTTCTGATAAGAAGGTTCTACCCCTGTTAGTTAAGTTGATGCTACTGGTGAATCTCACATCATAATATAAGAGATCTCGTCTATATAATTTTAGAACAGTATTCTTTAATAAACCCTCTACTTCAGTAAAATTACGATATTCCTTACTTCTATCAATATCGTAAATGGAATCAAATCGTTCAATACCTGGATTAAGGAAATTAATAACTCTAAAAGCTAATTCATAAAAAAATATAGGCTTATTATATGTACTCTCGTATTCATAAACCTTTTGAAGAATTATCTTCTCAAGTTCATCATCTTCTAGTATTGTGAGTTCTACTTTTTCTTCTTCAACATCCACTTTCTCCTCAATTGTTTTTGGTTCCGTTGTTTTAAAATAATTAGGGTTTTCTCCTTGTGCTTTTAGAAGACTGAAATCTATATATCCCTTCTTTTTAAATTCTAAATATTGGTTATAAATAAAGTTATTTCCAACTAAGGACAAGCTTTTTAAATGTTCTGTGATATATTTGTAAAATCTTTCAATATCAGTAAAATTTATTATATCTTGTATTGCGATTTCTCCCCAATCCTGACTTTGGATCGGTTTATAATTGAAAAATTCCGAATAAAGGGATAATTTTAAATCAGCATGCTTAATACTTCCTTCTATAGTTTCACCATCCTTAAGTTTACTAATTTCATAAAGCTTTTCAAAAATTAATTTAGTGCCTTTGTTAAAATTTTCAATTGTAAATAATTCAATTTTTCTTTCTACTTTTGTCTCCATTGTTTCACCTCTTACAAATATTTTACAGGGTTTATTGTGAAAATTCTATTTTAATTAATTTATTTAGTCCAATAATAAGGTTGAAAACGATATAAAATACTAAAAAGCCCCTTTTGCTGGCAGCTGATAGTAACAACTAGCTACGTTGAATAGATTTATTATTAAAAGAAAATAGTATTCTATTTATTATGGTGGGAATTTTATACATAATTTATATTTAGACTTACGTTAATGCACGCGAGAAAGGGATTGGATAATATTTTTATACTCAAATCAAGCAACTTTTCTTAAACTAACGAGTGTGTAGTTCAAGGAGATATGTTGAAAACAGTTTCTTTTCTTTGATGAATAATTAAATTTAATACTATAATAGATATTTATATATAAAAGTATTAGAGGTGGTTGAATATACTATATTCATAGATACAGGAAATGTGGAGAGGTAGTCTATTGCGGAAGAGGGTGAAATTTTTGATATTATGATTACAATAGTCGATGCGACGAATACTTAAAGTTAGTGCGTAACGAGCAGTTGAATTACATCATTTTAAAGGAGTTTGAGGATGAGGATTTAACCTACCTATATGAAGAAAAAATATCGATGATGATATCTATCAATATTTTATTAATAAAAATATAGTTGCAATTCGTTAAGGAGATAAATTAGAATTTTAAAACTTTAATATTAAGGGGATTATTAGCAAATTAGTTAAAGAAATCTATAAAGGGATAGGCAGTAAATCTATAAACACTAAGACTATGGATCAATGTAAACGTCTATTAGAAAGTAGTGAAAGGGTTTAGGAAGTTGTATTTTGGGGCGATAGGACAGATTATTAAAGAGCATAAATACAAAGAGAATCCAGGATTACGCTACAATTACTTTAGATCAGAAAAAGGTAAAACGCAAAATATAGTAAGTTATTGGTTTAGGGGTGTTAATAAAATAACGAAAGTTGTTTGTATATATTAATATAAAGAAGTTTTATTGATAAGTAGGAAAATAAGGATAATTTCTTTGTATAAAAATGTTTTTTGGAAGGTTATTATAAAATAATATGTATATAAAGATTTAGAAGTAGATAAAGTTAAAGTCTTATATAGTTTCACCATGATGAAATGCTCCACAAGAAATTAGATTTTGAATTGATATTATAGAAAAGGGTGGTATTAACTGTGGATAGGGAGCGTAGTAAAAGGTTATATGTTGAATTACTTAGAGGGAATTTTGAAAAGATACTAAGTGAATTAGATTTAGTTTATAGGTTAACTCATAGCGGTGAAAAAGGAAAAGAAGCAGAAGAAATTTTAAAGAATTTTTTGAAAGAATATTTGCCTAAAAAATATGAAGTTACAACAGGATTTGTTCATACGGATATGGGAACCAGTAATCAGAGTGATATACTTTTATACGATTCAAGTAATTACGCTCCTTTATATTCTGGTTATGCAAATAAAATAATTCATATGAGTAGTTTAAGAGCAGTAATTGAATGCACTATGAAAGTGAACAAAAAAAAGATAGAAGAAGATAATAAAAAAATAGAAAACCTAAAGGCTTTATTTAAAAAAGACATTGAAATTCAAGAATCTTTTAGTAGGGAGCCTTTGGCAATACTATTTGCTTATAAATCAGAAGGAAACATATTAAAAAATCTTAGTAGTTTAAAAGATAAAAATTTTGATATTGTATTCTGTGCAGATGGACAACTGTATATCTTAAATCATGATACTGATGAGTATACAAATAATTTGGTAGATAATTTGACTGCTGGAGAAACACTGCATGGATATACATTTACTAAACAGCAGCACGCGTTCTCTTTTTTCTATTCATATTTAATAGATTACCTAAATGAAATAACTAGTGAAATTAATAAATACAAAATGGTTTATGAGTATTCTAAGTCATCAATTTATATTGATTATAAATAAATAATTTTAGTACCAAGTGATATATTAAGGTATACTGGAGCACAATTCATGTTGAACAAAAAAGTAGAAATAAGTATTCAGTAATACATATTATAAAACAAAATTATATGCATTAGAAAAAACATTTAAATCAAATGTTAATTGTGATTATACATTTAATGGAAGGTAAAGAAGCAGGAGCTCACACGAGAGCAATTGGCACAATTACGCGAAGAGAATATAATGAATTTAAGAATTTATGGATTGAAATGGATATAATAGATCCAAATTTTATATATTATAATAAATCATGGGAAAAATATAAAATGCTAATTACTCATATTAAAAATAAACTAGAATAGCTAAATAAATCACTTGAGATAATGATAGACTATAATTCTTTAACTGATAATTTGAGGCACTTTATTTTGTGTTCATCAGAAATTAGAGTTTGCCCATACTGTAATAGGCAATATATTACTACTTATAATAAAGAGGACAATCTTCGTTCTACGAGTGATCTGGATCATTTCTATCCAAAATCTTCATTTCAATTATATTCATTAACATTATTTAACTTTATCCCAGCTTGCTCCATATGTAATAGTAGGTTTAAAAAGGCTAGAAAACTTAAGATCTTATACTTATATGAAAAAGATATTGAAGATCCGATTACTTTTAAAGTTAAACCAACTGTTACATATAATATTAATTCGTTAATAGGGAATACTGATGATTTTGATTTAGTGTTAGAGGTAAATGATAACTGTGCAAAAAATGATGAGATACAAGGACATTTAGAGATGTTTAGGTTAGAAGAAGTCTATCAATCACATAAAGATTTTGTACAAGAACTTTTATATAAAAGAAAAGCATATTCTTCAGCTTAAGAGCTTTCAGAGGAAGAATTTAAGCTATTTTTATTTGGTGTTACGGGAGATGACAAAAATCTGTTGAATAAACCTTTGTCTAAGTTAACTATTGATATATTAGATATTAGGTCTACGTAAATAATTAAGAGTATTTATATGTTATATGTGCTTTAGGTTTAACCTATTTTAGAAACAAATGCAATTATTTTATTACTATTTTTTTAAATTGAAATAAAAAAGAGTTTATTATGCGTAGAAGGGAGAATTATTTTGGTGTTAGATAGTTATAAAAAGCCTACTGTAGTTTCTTTATTTTGTGGAGCTGGTGGGATGGATTACGGTTTTCAACAAGCTGGTTTTGAACTTATTTTAGGCATTGATATTGATAAAGATTCCTGTAAAACTTATAAAAATTGGTCAAGAGCAAATGTAGCGAATATAGATATAAATGAAGTAGAATTTAATCAAATTCCAAATTCAGATGTAATAATTGGCTACCTTCCTGTACCTAGATTTTCTACATGGAAAAATGAGAGAGTAAATAGTCAAGAAAACTTGCTAAATATGGTATTAAAAATTATTGAATATAAAAGACCAAAGGCATTTGTTTTTGAAAGTACTGTTGGATTATTAATGAGTAATAAAAGAGATGATATTAGGATACTGCTAAATACCTTTGAAACACTTGACTACCATATTACTTACGAGGCAATAAATTCGTGTGATTACGGGATTGCTCAAAATAGGAAAAGATTAGTTATGGTAGGGATTAGACAAGATTTAAGTTTAAGCTATATATTCCCATTAAAAGATAAATCAAAAGTTACTGTTAGAGAAGTTTTAAAGGATGTAGAGATTAAAAATAAAGAAGGAAGAAAGGTCATTGAACCAGAAAAGATTCATAAATACAATAGAGCTTATAAAATAATTGATTTAGATGATATTTCACCTCCAATCAATTTTTTTCGGAATTTTGTTATACGTTGTGATAATGGAGATTATGTATCATTATTATGTGAAGAAGCTGCAGCGATACAATCATTTTCGAAAGACGTAATTTTTGAGGGGGGAAGAGGCTCGAAAATGAGGCAAATAAAAAGAGCTTTTCCGCCCAAACTAGCATTTGTAATAGCAGAGAGACTAAGAGAAACCCTTAATTGTGAGGAACAAATAAATATTAGTGTAGAAAACAGGATAGTTAATAATAACAGTCATCTATCAATTACTAATAGTAATGCAGTGGATACTAGTCAAGTGTTTGGAAAGACAAAGCAATTAAGTCTATCAATATTTGAACAGAAAAAACTAGCCAATGATAATAATCATTTATCAATTACTAATAGTAATGTAGTGGATACTAGTCAAGTGTCTAAAAGTATAAAACCATCATTCGCAAAGAAAGTGGCAGTTAGTGAGAACGAGTTAATTACTAAAATTAAAAAAATTTCTCCAGGAATAGAACATGCAAATAACTATCAGGTTTGGGTTTTTGAATCTTTTAAATATATCTTTGATAAAGAACTAAGAAGAGGACGTCAAGAAGAATCAATTAATGAGGGGAGAAAACGTATTGATATTGTTTTCGATAATAAGGAAAGTGAAGGTTTTTTTTGGGAATTAAATTCATTGCATCATATAAGATGTGCAAAGATTCTTGTTGAATGTAAAAACTATAAGAGCGATCTAAAGAACCCAGAATTTGATCAATTAATTGGCCGATTTCATAAAAACTATAGTGAATTTGGCATTTTAACATGTAGATCAATTAAGGATGAGAAACAAAACCTAGCAAGGTGTAAAGATGTAATAAACAGTGGTAAAGGTTATGTTTTAACCCTTTGTGATGCTGATATAATAGCTCTTTTAAAGTTGAGAGACGAAAAAAGATATGAAGATATAAGTGATTATATGAGAGCACTATATGATAAAATTTTCCGCTAAAATAAATTGGTGAATTTTAATTAATGGTGTTCTTTCCTAAAAGAAGGAATATATGCTACCTCTTGAATATAAAATGGTTTTATATATTCCTTTTAAGTATCGGTATTCTAAGAGTTAAAGTATTTTTTTTAGGTGTTTATACTACATAATTACTGTGGTAAATGTAGATGATACTTATTTCGATAATGTTGTATGGTTAGAGCTACATCATGTAGAGAATAGTTTAATTCACGAAAGTAAATCCCTTCTTTTATTAGCCATTCTGTGGCTATGTCAAACGCCTCTATATTTTTATTCATATATTCTTTTTTTGAAAGTAAAAACTGGTTTATGGAATGGCATATTTTCTGTCTGTTAAAATCGTCTAATAAAGAAAATGGAGATGCTAAAAGTGATTTTTTAAAGTTTTTTGATGTGTAAATTTGTTTATATACCTTTTTTAAATTTTGTTCTAATGTATTGGCTTTATTTAATAAGTTTTTTAATTTTTCCTGTTCAAAATCTACAGGAGAAAATGCTATTAAATCACTATTTATAATGAACTCTTGTGCTTTACTTGTTCCATTTAAAGTAATATAAGATTTTATATTGTGAGGAGTAAAATGACCTTTTAATGAATCATATACTAGGATGAATTTTAAGACGGATTGATCTTGTGCTAGTTTGCTAGGGATGTCTATTCTTTTTAAAGTGTCTACAATAAATAATACACATGGAGTGTTATAAGCACCAAAAGTGAGATGAATATGTTTTTTTAATGCGTTTATATATTTATATCGAAAGGAGCTAGAGAGATTACTTATATCTGCATAGCCATTTTTAAAAACTGTTTTTTTAATATTTCTTAGAATAGATGCTTTTTTTCGGTTTGAAATTTTAATTTGCTTGTGCGTGTATTGACAAGTAGATTGAAATTCTGTTGAAAGCTCTTTTAATATATTTTCAGCATCAGTTTTCTTTACGAATAATGGTATATCTTGTATGTTAAAATTCTCCCTTTTTTGTCTTGCCTCTCTTTTCTTATCATAAACTGTAATAGCGGCCTCTAGTTCTTTTATAACTCCTGCAATATTGTATTTGATTTTTTCAGTATTAAATCGAAGAGTGTCATCAAATCCTTGATAATTTATCCACATATCCCGATAGGTGTCATGTTGTTTAGCTTCTTTAGATGAATGATATGTATTCCCATCACATTCTACAGCTATCCTACAATATTCACCATATATGAGGAAATCTAAAGTATACTTGGCATTCCATTTACTTGTATTGGAATCAAAAACTGTATATTGGGATTTATATTTTATACCTGCTTTTTTTAAGGCTTGCTCCATTATTTCTTCAAGGGGACTATTCACATTTTTTATTATTTTATTCATAGGGTGATACTCCTTATTTTTTATGAATTTAATTATTTTATTATTATATATAAGTAATATTTTATATTCTTTATTGAAATGCTACATATATAATGGGATATTGGGATGTATATGATAATAGTGTAATAAAAATATGTATTATCATCAAAATAAAATCGAATTAAACATTGTATTTTATTTTGTTGTTGTTAATAATGTACTACAAAATTTTCCTTTAGTTTAATTATATGTATAAACAATATATAGTAATATATTTTATTGGGTTTAATTTACCATTTTGTTGTTGATTGTCCGTTCGTTTTCTAGCTAGAATATAGATAGGTCGATTGGAGGTGATAGTATTGGGATTAGCAACCTATGATAGACTTATTGAAATTATTGAACAAGCTAAAAAGCTAGAAGAAGATATAACAAGAATCGTTTATGTTTTGGAAGATTCAAAAGCAGCAATTGATTTCGAAAAATTTTTTAAAAAGTTACAAGGGGAATTTTTGAGGTGCAAAAATTCTAAATATCCTTGTAATGTGTATGAATTTCTAGCCTTATTACGAACACCCATTAAAGAGTGGGGATATTTTAATATGAATTCTATTAAAGAAAGGCGAATTAATGGAAATCTTATATTATTAGGGGAAAGAGTTGGGGTTACATCTGAAGCATTACATATTTACAATGAACATAAGAGTGCATATGAGGCACAAACTAAAGCCATAGAAGATGTTATGAGATATTGTAGAGAAAAATCTTTAGTTGATAAAACAATGCAACAAAAATATGAGTTTTTTCGAAATTATTTGATTGAGCATCCAGTTATACATCCATATTATGCTGAAAATGAAATAGCTGTAGGATTGGATAACGATAGTTTTCTTATTAATAAATTATTAGAAGAGTGCTATGAGCCAATTATTGGGGAGTATAAATATATATGTCCTAGTTGTGGATGGACATTACAACAAAAGACATTAGACTATTTTTATTGTTTATCAAATGATTGTAGAGAAGGCTATGATAAAACTAGTTTAATGCAGGATCAAAATTTAATTGATTTAAAGGTTACACATCGCACAAAAGAAGCCATTCAAAGAACCACTGTAATTCCAGGTAAAAAAGAAGTTGAGCTAGCACAAAGGCTAAGAAAAAAAGGGGTAACTGTAAGCATGTATCCTGAAATTGAAGCACAAGGTGATATTAGAGCAGAAAAAATAATACATGATAAGCATATTTCCCTGTATATAGATGTTAAGGATTACTCTAGTGATTATGTGTTGGCAGAACGTTTAATAATGGAGAAGGAGGCTGGAATATTAAAAGATGTATTAATTGCGGTACCAGATAAGAAAGCCAATAACAAATATTTAAAGGCAGTTAAGAGAATTCTTTTAGAAAAAGAGGCTAATCAGATAGAAGTTTATTCTTTTAGAGAAATAATTAACATGTTTGTAGATCCTAAAAAGGAGAATAAAAATGCGTAAAAATTTTACTACAGCATCAAAAGATGTAGTTTCAGAATTTTACGAACAGACGAAGTATTTCTTTGAACAAAGTGATATGATTTCACAGGGTATTATTGAGAATTATATGACTATGAAAAAAGTAAGAGAAGAGATATTTTGTACATGGCCAGAATATAAAAAAAGAAATTTTAGAAAAAGAGCATTTGAATATTATCTCCGTAAAATTGTTGTTGTTGAAATTATAATTTTAACATTTTTTCGCGCGTTTGAAGGAAAGGGACAACCAACTGTAAAAAATGTTTGGTCTTATTTACCTAATTACAAATTTTTATTGCCCAAACCACATAGGTTAGAATCTTTAGAAGAAATGGATGTTATTAGAGTCTATTTTTCTAATTTCATGACACAACCGACATGGGAAGATGAGATAATTGAGTATCAAAGTAAACCTAAGGTTTTACGTTTATATAATATGGTATCCAATAAAAATGAAGATGAAGACGAAGAAATTTTGATAGAAATGAATCCTAAGTATTTCGAAA
>Ga0209463_1002455_pt1 | contig 10219 bp, 11 predicted proteins | sample AgamicMgSfrz_FD_187169 | JGI IMG/M metagenome (GOLD analysis project Ga0209463, IMG submission 187169) | Agave microbial communities from Guanajuato, Mexico - Mg.Sf.rz (SPAdes) (version 2) | ecosystem: Host-associated > Plants > Phyllosphere > Phylloplane/Leaf | place: Guanajuato, Mexico... | reverse complement strand
AAAAGAACTAGAAGGAACAATAGAGCTTAGCGCCCGATATAAAGGAAGCCGTATTTTAATCGAGATTAAAGATGATGGAAGTGGAATAAACCGACAGAGTGTATTAGCTAAGGCTATTAGTAAAAACATTGTTTCAAATCAAAAAGCAAACTCAATGCTTGATGAAGATGTTTACCAACTTTTATTTACACCAGGCTTTTCTACAGCAGACGAAGTTTCCAATTTATCAGGCCGTGGTGTTGGGCTTGATGTAGTGCGAAACAGTATTGAAGCATTAGGTGGAACAACGAGTGTTGCTTCTAAAAGTGGACAAGGAACCGTGTTTTCAATTGATATTCCTGCTACGCTCTCTATTGTGTGCGCGATGCTCATTAAAATGAAAGAAGATATTTGTGCTGTTCCTATTTCTTCAATTGCAGAAACGCTTTTTATTGAAAAAGAAGAGATTTTACATATTGGAGAAGAACATGCTATCCATTTCCGAAATAAAGTGATCCCGCTTTTTTTCTTAAATGAGCTTTTTGAATATAATGAGGAACAAAAGGAACGTCTTCATCACTATGTTGTTATTCTAGAAAAAGGAGAAAAATACGTAGCTCTTGGTGTAGACGGGTTTCTTCATCAACAAGATATTGTTGTCAAACCACTTAGTTCTTATTTAAAACATGTTAGTCTTGTTTCCGGAGCTACGATTTTGGGAGATGGCAAGGTAGCGCTCATTCTAAATCACAATGAGCTTTTTAAAGACAGAGTAAAGGGGATAGACGGATGAAAATGCTTCAATTTAACGTAGGAAACAATGCTTATATCTTGCCGATTCCTCATGTTCGTTCCATTGAAAAAATGCATACTATCACACACGTTCCAAGAACATTTTCCTACATTAAAGGAGTAACAAACTTAAGAGGAGTTGTGACGCCACTTATCGATCTTCGCCTAAGGTTTGGAATGAAAGAAAAAAAATACGATAGTGCGACGCGGATTGTTGTTGTAAAAGGTGAAGAAGGAGAAGTTGGGCTTATCGTAGATGAGGCTGTCGATATTTTAGACCTTGATGAACAAGGAATAGCTTCTCCTGATGATGGAAGTTCCTACTATGTGAATGGAGCTGTGAAAAGGGAAGAACAGTTTTTATTAGCTCTTGATGTTAATAAGGTTTTAGAGCAGTAGATTTTGAATGAAATAGAATGAATTGCAGTCTTTCCCTTATTGAAAAAGAAGAATAGGAAGCATATGATGAAAAAGATAGAGAGTTTGGATTGAAATTTTTCTCTTACAAGGAGCATTTCAAGTGAGAAATAATCGAAAAGACGCGGTAAAGGTAGGCATTGCGGAAATGGGATTTGTCCGTGCACCATCCTGTATTTATACCGTCGGCCTTGGCTCTTGTGTAGGGGTCGTCATTTATGATCAAAAAGAAAAGATGGCTGCTATGGCACACGTGATGCTACCTTATGCAGAAAAAAGCGGAGATAGAAAGTTTAATAGAGCGAAATATGCTGATACAGCTGTGTATGCTTTGTGCGAAACACTGTTACAAAACGGTGGAAAGTTAGAAAATTTCCGAGCGAAAATTGCAGGCGGTGCCCAAATGTTTCAACACTACTCAACAGAGCGTGACATGAGGATTGGACCAAGAAATATTGAGGCCCTTAAACGATTCTTACAAGAAGTCAATGTCCCTCTCCTTTCAAAAGACGTTGGGGGAGGAAGGGGAAGAACGATTAAATTTGATCCTGTAAGCGAAGTTCTTTTCATTCGAAGCATCAACACAAATGTTAGAGAAATATAAATCTATGAGCGATGAACATTAAATTTTTGAAGCGGTAGTTTAGCATAACAGCATTCATTTAAAAATATAAGTTATTGAATTAAAAGCTGTTTGCATGACGAGGAGGAGTCGAATGGCACAACCATCTCTAGAAGAACAATATTGGCTAAAATGGACACATTCACGAGACCCTCATGCCGGAAACATGTTGGTTCGTAAATATATGTCGCTCGTCCATTACCATGTTCAACGTATTTCAATTGGTGTTCCAAAAAGTGTAAGTAAAGAGGATTTGTTCAGCCTTGGCCTTACAGGGTTGTATGATGCACTTGAAAAATTTGATTATAAACGTGATTTGAAATTTGATACATATGCATCATTCCGCGTGCGTGGTGCTATTATAGATGGATTAAGAAAAGAAGATTGGCTTTCAAGAGGAGCGAGAGAACGAGCTAAAAAGATTGAATCAAAAATTGAAGAGCTTGAGCAAGAATATTTACGAACGGTCGCCCCTAAAGAGGTAGCAGCAAGTCTAGATGTAACAGAAGAAGAAGTGTTACAAACAATGAATGAAGGTTTTTTCGCTAATATATTATCAATGGATGAATATATGAAAGAATCTGAAGACAAAGAACAACAAACATATTCTATTCGTGATGATAAAGCAGTTCTTCCTGAAGAAGAGCTTTTGAAAGAAGAAATGTATGAAAATCTTGCTAAAGTAATTGAAAACTTAAACGAAAAAGAACAGCTTGTTGTATCTCTTTTTTATAAAGAAGATTTAACATTTACAGAGATTGGCCATGTCATGTCTTTATCAACGTCGCGCATTTCTCAAATTCACTCAAAAGCATTATATAAAATGCGTCATATGCTTACAAAGATAATGGAGCAGGCCTAAAGAAGACGAGCTCTTAATGCTCGTCTTTTTCTATGAAAAGAAAGGAGGAGAAAAATGGCATTCTTTATTGTGATTTCTCTCATTTTACACGTCATATCATTCTTTTGTATTACGCTTCTTTATATGAAAAGAAGTGAAATGAAGAGAATAGAGCAAGCACAAAAACGCTCGGCAAAAGAACTCGAAGAAACAATGGCTGCTTATTTACTTGAGCTTCAAGAAGAACACCATAATCTTATTAAGAGTTTAAAAAAGTCTAGAGAAAATAATACAAAAAAACCAAACCGAACAGAATTTAATGCAGTTAGCAAACCTGAAGATCTTTCTGATCTTCTTCCATCTCTTCAAACGCAAGAAGACACGATTGAAACATATCTTGCAAAACTAAAGATAGACGAACTAGAAGGGGAAAAGTTGCGGAAAACGGTTTATTTTTTACACGATAGAGGTTTAACAAGTAAAGAAATTGCCAAACATCTACATAGAGGGGATGCGGAAATTCGCCTATTCTTACAATTTCGACAAGAAAATAGAATTTGAACTTGCTTGTGAATAGTGAATGTGCTATATTTATTTCTGGTGTTAATACACACGCTTAAAGATTTAGATAACGGTGCTGGCTCAACGTCAGTTTTATCTAAAGATGACTTAAGCGGAGGAACCCAAAAACCGTTAGGAGGAAAAATTAATGTCAGTAATTTCAATGAAACAATTACTTGAAGCAGGTGTTCACTTCGGTCACCAAACTCGCCGTTGGAACCCAAAAATGAAGAAATACATTTTCACAGAGCGTAACGGGATCTACATCATCGATCTTCAAAAAACTGTGAAAAAAGTTGACGAAGCATTCCACTTCGTTAAAGACGTAGCAGCAGAAGGTGGAAAAATCCTTTTCGTTGGTACTAAAAAACAAGCACAAGATTCTGTTAAAGAAGAAGCAGCACGTGCTGGTATGTACTTCGTTAACCAACGTTGGTTAGGTGGTACTTTAACAAACTTCCAAACAATCCAAAAACGCGTTAAGCGTCTTAAAGACATCGAGCGTATGGCAGAAGACGGAACTTTCGAAGTTCTTCCTAAGAAAGAAGTTGTAGGCTTACGTAAAGAGCTTGATCGTCTTGAAAAATTCCTAGGCGGAATTAAAGACATGAAGCAACTTCCAGATGCACTATTCATCATCGACCCTCGTAAAGAGCGTATCGCAGTGGCTGAAGCAAGAAAATTAAATATTCCGATCGTTGGTATCGTAGATACAAACTGTGATCCAGACGAAATCGACTATGTTATCCCTGCAAACGATGATGCAATCCGCGCTGTTAAACTTCTAACTTCTAAAATGGCTGATGCTGTTCTTGAAGCTAAACAAGGTGAAGAAGCAGCAACTGAAACTGAAACAACAACTGCTTAATGAAGGAAAGGTGATAAAGGGGTAGCCTTTTATCACCTTTTTTTACAGATGATTACTTGATACATACCAAAACTAAGGAGGCAATATTATGGCGATTACAGCACAAATGGTAAAAGAACTACGTGAAAAAACAGGCGCAGGTATGATGGACTGCAAAAAAGCACTAACTCAAACTGAAGGGGATATGGAAAAAGCAATTGATTTCCTTCGTGAAAAAGGGATCGCAAAAGCTGCTAAAAAAGCTGACCGTATCGCTGCTGAAGGTCTAACACAAATCGAGGTTCAAGGTAATGAAGCTGTTATTATCGAAGTGAACTCTGAAACTGACTTTGTTGCGAAAAACGAAGGTTTCCAAAACCTTACTAAAGAAATTAGTGCACACCTTTTAGCTGCTAAACCAGCTAGTCTTGAAGAAGCATTAGAAAGCAAAATGGAGAACGGTGAAACTCTTCAAGGTCATATCAACAACGCTATCGCTAAAATTGGTGAAAAACTTTCTCTTCGTCGTTTCGCTCTTAAAACAAAAGGCGACAATGATGCATTTGGTGCTTACCTTCATATGGGCGGACGCATTGGCGTATTAACAGTTCTTGAAGGAACTACTGACGAAGCTGTTGCAAAAGACGTTGCTATGCACATCGCTGCAATCAACCCTAAATACATCTCTCGTGACGCTGTTTCTGAAGAAGAAGTAGCTCGTGAGCGTGAAGTATTAACTCAACAAGCTCTTAACGAAGGTAAACCAGAAAAAATCGTTGCAAAAATGGTTGAAGGCCGTCTTGGCAAATACTTTGAAGAAATTTGCTTACTAGATCAAGCATTTGTTAAAGATTCTGATCAAAAAGTAGGTAAATTCGTTTCTTCTAAAGGTGCTACTGTTGCAGACTTCACTCGTTATGAAGTTGGCGAAGGTATGGAAAAACGTGAAGAAAACTTCGCTGAAGAAGTAATGAACCAAGTTAAAAAATAAGACCATTATATTCTTTATAAATGGGCAAATTATAAAGCAAAGAAGGGGGGAACACGTTGTGTTCCCCTTTCCTAAAAAATGATATCGTACACTTGGGACGATGGAGGTTTAATATGAGTAGTGCAAAATATAATCGAATTGTATTAAAGCTGAGCGGTGAAGCATTAGCAGGATCACAAGGATTTGGAATCAAACCTGAAATCATCAAGTCTGTTGCTGCTCAAGTAAAAGAAATTTACGATTTAGGTGTTGAAATTGCCATTGTTGTTGGCGGTGGGAACATCTGGCGTGGTAAAATTGGTAGTGAGATGGGGATGGACCGTGCAAATGCAGACTACATGGGAATGCTTGCAACGGTAATGAATTCTCTTTCATTACAAGATAGCTTAGAGAATCTTGGAGTTCAAACACGCGTGCAAACGTCAATTGAAATGCGCCAAGTAGCTGAACCGTACATAAGACGAAAAGCGATTCGCCATCTTGAAAAGAAACGCGTTGTTATTTTTGCGGCAGGAACAGGGAATCCGTACTTCTCAACAGATACAACGGCTGCTCTACGTGCTGCAGAAATTGAAGCAGACGTTATTTTAATGGCTAAAAACAACGTAGACGGAGTATATAGCGCAGACCCAACTTTAGTACCTGATGCTGTGAAATACGAAACACTTTCTTATATTGAAGTGCTTCAACAAGGTTTAGCAGTCATGGATTCTACAGCTTCTTCACTATGTATGGACAACGATATTCCACTTATCGTATTCTCTGTTATGGAAGAAGGCAACATTAAACGTGTTGTTGTGGGAGAGAACATTGGAACAATTGTAAGGGGGAAAGAATAATGCCAAAAACAGTATTAAATGAAACAAAAGAAAGAATGGAAAAAGCGACAGGAGCTTTAACAAGAGAATTAGCAACAGTTCGTGCTGGACGTGCTAATCCATCCCTACTTGATAAAGTAATGATTGAATACTATGGTGTTCAAACACCATTAAACCAGCTTGCAACAATCAGTGTACCTGAAGCTCGTATGCTTGTTATCCAACCATATGACAAAACACAGCTTGCTGAAATTGAAAAAGCAATCATGAAAGCAGACCTTGGTCTTACTCCATCAAATGACGGCACAATCATCCGTATTACAATTCCTGCTTTAACAGAAGAGCGTCGTCGTGAACTTGTAAAACTTGTGAAGAAATACAGCGAGGATAGCAAGGTAGCAGTACGTAATATTCGTCGTGACGGAAACGAAGATCTTAAAAAGCTTGAGAAAAATGGGGAGATTACAGAGGATGATCTCCGCAGCTACACAGAAGACATTCAAAAGCTTACAGACTCGTACATCGAAAAAGTGGATGGTATTGCAAAAGATAAAGAAAAAGAAATTATGGAAGTATAATCTTTTTCACTGTAAAATATATTGTAAAAGACCCTCTATTGTTTACAGGGGGTTTTTTTGTTAATAATGGTAGTATGAAAAATATAAAAGGGGACCGAGCCTTTTTATACAAAAATTACAGAAAAAAGATGATGTTTGCATAACGGGGGACTTTTGACATGATAAAGAAATTTCAACAGCTTTTAAAGGAGCAAAAGTCAAATACAGGTACGTATGAACAGCGTAAGAAACAAGTGATGAAAGGATCTATTCCAGAGCATGTAGCCATCATCATGGACGGAAACGGACGCTGGGCTCAGAAACGAGCCATGCCGCGCATTATGGGTCACCATGAAGGAATGAAAGTTGTGCGGAAAATTACTCGTGCTGCTAATGAGTTAAATGTTAAAGTATTAACTCTCTACGCATTTTCAACAGAAAATTGGAAAAGGCCAAAAATGGAAGTTGAATTTCTTATGAAGCTTCCAGAAGAGTTTTTAAACACATTTTTACCAGAGCTGATTGAAGAAAATGTCCAAGTAAGGGTGATGGGAAACAAAGAAAGACTTCCAGCCCATACGCTTAATGCCGTGAACAATGCAATCGAAAGAACGAAGGAAAATACGGGCCTTATTTTGAACTTTGCGTTAAACTATGGATCCCGTGATGAACTTGTTTATGCGGTGAATAAACTGATGGAAGAAGCTGATCCAAACAAGGCTGTAACAGAAGCTGATATTCAGAAACATTTGATGAGCGGAGACCTTAAAGACCCTGACTTGCTTATTCGCACAAGCGGGGAAATTCGCTTAAGTAATTTTATGCTATGGCAGCTTGCTTACGCTGAATTTTGGTTTACTGATGTTCTATGGCCTGACTTTAGAGGAGAGCATTTTCTGTCAGCTTTAGAGGATTACCAAAATAGAGGACGCCGTTTTGGTGGCGTGAAGGATGTTGATAAAAAATGAGGCAACGAATCATTACAGGAGTCATTGCAGCCGCTATCTTTGTACCCCTTGTCTTAGTTGGCGGGTTGCCTTTTACACTGCTTGTTTATTTGTTAGCAACGGTTGGAGTTTTTGAATTATTAAAAATGCGAAAAATTTCGCTCCTATCTTTCCCAACGTTTATGAGTATCTTGCTTATTTGGACGTTTTTGCTTTCACAGACAAATGCGTCGCTTGCTAATACGATATTTAATCATAAAGTAGAAGTTGTTTTGCTAGCTGTTTTATTGCTGCTGACGTATACTGTATTAATTAAAAACCGTTTTACATTCGATGATGCTGGTTTTGTTATTTTAGCAACCATCTATATTGGAATGGGTTTTTATTATTTTATTGCGATTCGCGAAGAACAGCTTTCTTACGTATTTCTTGCTCTTTTTGTAACATGGGCAAGTGATTCTGGAGCATATTTTATTGGGAAAAGTATGGGGAAACGAAAACTATGGCCTGACATTAGTCCAAATAAGACAATTGAAGGCTCAGTTGGAGGAATTGTTTGTGGAGTGATTGTAGCGCTTCTTTTTGCGTTTTTATCGCCGCTTACAGAGTCCCCTCTTCATCTTATGGTGATCGGTCTTGTTCTTTCTATATTTGGACAAGTTGGAGATCTTGTAGAGTCAGCGTTTAAACGCCACTATGGTGTAAAAGATTCAGGCAATATTTTACCTGGACACGGGGGAGTGCTTGACCGAACAGACAGCTGGCTGTTTGTTTTCCCTATTCTTTACTTTTTAATATAATTGAACGGGGTGACATACGTGAAGAAAATTGCCTTACTAGGCGCAACAGGTTCAATTGGAACACAAACGCTAGATGTCATTCGAACGCATCGTGACGAATTCTCACTCGTTTCCATGTCAGTAGGACAAAATATTGATAAAGCACGAGAAATTGTAGCAGAATTTCAGCCTAGGATTTTATCAGTTTCAAAAAAAGAAGACTATGAGGTATTAAAAGACGAGTTTCTCAATATTACTATTGTATATGGAGAAGAAGGTTTGATAGAAGTTGCTACATGTTCTGAAGCAGATGTTGTTATTACGGCTGTAATGGGGAGCGTTGGTCTTTTTCCAACAATAGAAGCTATTAGAGCGCGTAAAACAATTGCTCTTGCAAATAAGGAAACGCTTGTAACAGCAGGTCATCTTGTTATGAAGGAAGCTCGGGAATATGGAGTAAGCATCCTTCCGGTTGATAGTGAACATTCTGCTATTTATCAATGTTTGCAAGGCGAAAATGTGAAAGAGATTAATCGTCTTATTATTACGGCTTCTGGAGGAAGTTTTCGAGACAAAACAAGACAAGAGCTAGAAGGAGTAACCGTTGAGGAAGCCTTAAACCATCCAAACTGGTCAATGGGCGCAAAGATTACCATTGATTCAGCAACAATGATGAACAAAGGGTTAGAAGTTATTGAAGCACATTGGCTTTTTAACATGCCATATGAGAAAATAGATGTGCTTCTCCATAAACAAAGTATCATTCATTCTATGGTTGAGTTTCATGACCGTAGCGTAATGGCTCAGCTTGGAACACCTGATATGCGCGTACCTATTCAATACGCTCTTACATATCCAAATCGGATGGTGCTTTCCTCTACGCCTCTTAACCTCGCTGAGATTGGTACATTGGATTTTGCTAAAATGGATTTCGAACGTTATCGCTGTCTTTCTTTTGCTTTTGAAGCAGGGAAAACAGGAGGTACAATGCCAACTGTATTGAATGCAGCAAATGAACAAGCCGTTGCGTTATTCCTTGAAGGGAAAATTTCCTTCCTGCAAATTGAAGACGTGATTGAGAAGGCATTAAACTGGCATACTGTCCAGCAAAATCCTTGTCTTCAGACAATAAAAGAAGTAGATTTAGAAACAAGGTCTTACGTATTGTCTTTAATTTCTTAAAGGAGGTAATAGCTTTTGCCGACACCTATAGCGTTTGTACTCATTTTTGGGTTACTAGTTTTTGTTCACGAGCTAGGGCATCTTATTTTTGCAAAACGTGCTGGCATTCTTTGCCGCGAATTTGCCATCGGCTTCGGTCCAAAAGTTTTTTCATTCACGAAGAATGAAACTGTATATACAATTCGTCTCTTGCCACTAGGTGGGTTTGTCCGCATGGCTGGAGAAGATCCAGAAATGATTGAAGTAAAACCAGGTCAAATGATTGGACTAAAGTTCAATGATAAAGACGAGGTTAATAAAATTATTATTAACAATAAAGACGAGCATCCAGATGCAACGGTCGTTGAAGTTGAACGTATCGACTTAGAACATAAAATGTTTGTAGAAGGATATGAAGCTTCTTCAGAAGAAGGTCGTCTTGAGCGCTTTACTGTTAGTGATACATCGTTTTTCGTTAATGACGGAGAAGAAGTACAAATTGCCCCGTACAAGCGTCAGTTTGGTTCAAAAACGCTCGGACAGCGTGCAATGGCCATTTTCGCTGGTCCGATGATGAACTTTGTGCTTGCTTTCTTTCTTTTTGCGATTATCGGCGTTTTTCAAGGCTACACGGTAGATAAACCAATTATGGGAGAAATCACATCAGATGGAGCTGCCCAAGAAGCAGGTTTACAAGAAGGTGACGTTGTAAAAGCAATTGACGGGGAAAGTGTATCGTCGTGGACAGACGTTGTCAGTAAAGTCGTAAAACATCCTGGGGAAGAAGTAACGTTTGATGTGGAACGTAATGGGCAGGCCGAAGAAATTAACGTTACGCCAAAAAGTGAAAAACGAGGCGAGGAAACAGTAGGGGTTATTGGTGTTTATCAGCCTGTTGAAAAATCCT
>Ga0209463_1002453_pt1 | contig 10223 bp, 13 predicted proteins | sample AgamicMgSfrz_FD_187169 | JGI IMG/M metagenome (GOLD analysis project Ga0209463, IMG submission 187169) | Agave microbial communities from Guanajuato, Mexico - Mg.Sf.rz (SPAdes) (version 2) | ecosystem: Host-associated > Plants > Phyllosphere > Phylloplane/Leaf | place: Guanajuato, Mexico... | reverse complement strand
GAAAATGAAGACCTTATGCTTGCTCTTAAAGTATCTGGAGATGAAGTTAAAGAAATTGTTTATAGCAATATGTCTACTAGAATGGCTGAGTCCTTTAAGGAAGAAATGGAATTTATGGGACCAGTTCGCTTGAAAGATGTAGAAGAAGCACAATCAAGAATTGTTGCGATTATCAGACGTCTTGAAGATGCGGGAGAAATTGTGGTAGCCCGTGGCGGAGGAGATGATATCATTGTCTAGGTTGATTAAGTCAAGATATTCGAAGCCGGATGATACGCAAGAGAAAGTTATTTCAATAAAATATATTGATACCTTTAATTCGGAAGTGGATCCTTCAAAGGAAGTTATGCAAGATGAGTATAACAAGATTATAGATACAGCTCACAAAGAAGCAGAAACAATTAAAAACCAAGCTGTGGAAGAAGCTGAACTTGTACAAGTTCAGCTTTCGGAAGAAAGACAAAATTGGAATATAGAAAAAACTAATTTAATAGAAGAAGCGAAGAAAAGTGGTTTTCAAGCAGGTTATGAAGAAGGCCAAAGTAATGGGTACAAGGAGATGCAGAGTTTTATTCAACAAGCGCAAGACATAGTAGTTGCTTCCAAGACTGATTATGTAAAGTATTTACAATCTGCGGAAAGCACTATTTTAGAGCTGGCTATTGAAGTGGCAGAAAAAATTATCAATACCAAAATAAAAGAAGACGAACAAAATTTCATTCATCTCGTACAAAAGGCTTTAAAAGAAGTCAGAAAACAAAAAGAAATACAGTTACATGTGAATCCGATCCAATACGAAATGGTCGTAGCGGAAAAAGAAGAATTATTGCAGTTATTTCCGATTAAGCCGAACCTATTTATTTTTCCTGATGAAACAATAGAAGAGAATGGCTGTATCATTGAAACGGCAAATGGGCGTTTAGATGCAAGTGTTGATACACAATTACTTATGATTAAAAATAAGTTACTTGAAATATTGGAGAGTGAGGAAGGTTGAAAGCACTAGAGTTACTGAGCTCCATATCGTCCGTTGATACCTATAAGCAATTTGGCCGTGTGAAAAAAGTTGTAGGATTAATGATAGAGTCGCAAGGACCAGAAAGCTCTATTGGGGATGTTTGTAATATTCATATTGGTACAAAACATAAGCGAAGCATCAAGGCAGAAGTTGTAGGATTTAATGATGGAAATATTATTTTAATGCCATATACAACAGTGCAAGATATTTCACCAGGCTGTTTAGTAGAAGCATCTTCTGAGCCGTTGGAAATAAAGGTAGGACCAGGGTTAATTGGAACTGCTATCGATGCTTTAGGAATGCCTTTAGATGGTTCAGTGTTACCAAAAGGGTTAAAGTCTGTTCCGATTGACCAAGAACCTCCTAATCCAATGACAAGACCTCCAATTTCTCAATCTATGGAAGTAGGCGTAAGGCTAATTGATGGACTTTTAACTGTTGGGACAGGGCAAAGACTTGGAATATTTGCAGGTAGTGGTGTTGGGAAAAGTACATTACTAGGAATGATTGCAAGAAATACGAAAGCAGATTTAAATGTTATCGCATTAATTGGAGAACGCGGAAGAGAAGTGCGAGAATTTATTGAACGTGATTTAGGTCCTGAGGGGTTGAAGAGATCGATTGTTGTTGTCGCGACATCCGATCAGCCAGCTTTAATGAGAATCAAAGGAGCATACACTGCAACTGCGATTGCAGAATATTTTCGAGATAAAGGGTTAAACGTCATGTTAATGATGGATTCTGTAACCCGTGTGGCAATGGCACAGAGAGAAGTGGGACTAGCTATTGGCGAGCCGCCAACGACAAAAGGCTATACACCTTCCGTATTTGCTATCCTACCTAAACTTCTAGAAAGAACTGGTACAAATGAATTCGGAAGTATAACGGCCTTTTATACAGTGTTGGTTGATGGGGATGATATGAATGAACCAATTGCAGATACAGTACGCGGAATTTTAGATGGGCACTATGTCTTAGATCGGACCCTTGCAAATAAGGGGCAATACCCAGCTGTAAATGTTTTAAAAAGTGTCAGTCGTGTGATGAATCATATAGTATCCAAAGAACATGTAAAAGCAGCAGAGCGATTACGAGATCTATTGAGTACCTATATGAATTCGGAAGATTTAATTAACATAGGTGCATATAAAAAAGGTTCTTCTAAAGAGATTGATACGGCGATTAGGCTATATCCTAGTATTCTTTCCTATATAAAGCAGGCAACAGACGAAAAGGTTTCAATTGAGGAGAGCCTCCATTCCTTATTAACTTTAGTTGGAACAGAGGGATAAAAAATGAGCTATCAATTTAAGTTTGAGAAAATTTTAACCATTCGAGAAAGAGAAAAAGAAGAAGCAAGCTCTGCCTATAATCAATCAGTAAATAGATTTGAAGAGGCTGCTGAAAAACTATATGAACTGCTAAAAAGAAAAGAAGATCTTGAAACTTATCAAGCAGAAAAAATGACGACAGGATTATCTGTTCAAGAAATTAGACATCATCAGCAATTCGTAGGCAATTTAACAAAAACAATTGAGCATGCTCAAAAAATGGTCCAAAGTGCTCGGAATTCTATGGTTTATTTTCAAGAGAAAATGCTAGAAAAAAATCTTGAAGTGAAAAAGTTTGTGAAAATAAAGGAAAAAGATCATTCCCATTATTTAGCGATAGAAAGAGCAGAAGAAGCTAAACAAATGGATGATATTTCGCTTCAACAATACATGCAACATGAAAAGGTAGGTGGCTAAATGGAAAATTCATGGGAAGAAAAAAAGAAGCCATTTAACTTTGTTCAACGTTTTCTTATCGTTGCAGTTATTCCGACCATTTTTGCAATTATAGTTCTTGTCCTTTTGCTTATATATTCTGGAGCGGACGTTGCAGAGAAAGGGAAAGAATTACTAAATGCCATTCCTTTTCTAAGTGAAGAAAAAAGAACGACGGATCAATTGCTAGAAAATAATAAAAATAAAATCACCTCTTTACAAACAAAGCTTAAGGAACGCGATCAACAAATAAAGACACTGGAGTCACAGTTAGAAAATAGTGAAAATAGATTCCAATCTGTTAATTCGGAAAAGGAAAAATTACAGAGTGAGTTACAATCTCTTCAATCAGCCCAAGAGGAAACAAAAAAGGCAGTTGATGAGATAGTAAAAACATATGAAACGATGTCTGCAAAAAACGCTGCAGCAATTCTGTCAGAGATGAGTGAAAGCGAAACATTGAAAATTTTGGCAGAGCTTAAACCTGCAAAACTTGCGTCGATATTAGAGAAAATGGAACCATCTGTAGCTTCCAAATATACCGAGCTATTATCTACTGCATCGAATCCTTAACCTTAACATAACATTTAATCATCTGAAAGGGGGTGAAAAATTGCAAGTAGGACTGATAAGTTCATTAAGGAAAATGGAGTTAACAAGTGGAACCAAAGGGATCGCAAACGAAAAATTTGTCGGGCAGTTTTTATTGACGGTGAATACTTTAACTGATCAACAAGGTAAGTTAAACCAAATGGACGCACAAGCTCAGCATAAAGAAGGTTTGAATCAGCTCTTAACGCTATTGTCTAATTCTTCTGATGTGTTAACGGATGACGAGATTTCAGTGAATCTTGAAAAATTATTGAACACTTATTCGGATCAAAGCGACATCGATGATTTAGAAACATTCGATATGAACACTATCTTAGCTGATCTACTTGCTGCGATAGAAAATAAAATCACTCAGGTATTAACGGACGAAATCAATACGAAGATAACGCCAGATATGTTTAATCATACAGAATTATCAACCTTGCTTTCTGATTTGAAGTTGCTCGAGAATACAGTGAATAGTTCACCGGATTTAACAATGAATGAAAAAGTTTCTCAAACAGTACAAGATTTACAAGGATTAATTGCTTCCTTAAATAGTAGTGATTTCAAAAAAAACTTTTCTATTGTCGATATGAAGCTATTAACAATGCAAAATCGTGTATTACAAGAAAATAAAAATATTGCTGGTAATGAGTCGAAAACAACAAATCAGAAAATAGTGGATTCAAAAACGCTACAATCTAATCTTTATCAAGCGAATGGAGCAGATAATAACGTAATAGAAGCGAATACCGAGCTTAAAACGATTATTTCTTCTATACTTACAAAATTAGATAAGCAAATTAAGGAAAAGAATACGACAGTTGTTCCAAAAGTGATTAACCCAATCATGGTAAGTTCCTTAAGGCAATCAGAAGAATTATTAGTGTCAAATACAGAAATAATGGGAACAGTTGAAGTAAGTGACGGAGATACGGATACTAAAGCATTTTCACCTATACAAAATACCTTTATCAAGCAACATCCGCTCATGCTACTAAGTGATTCAGGAGAATTGGCACAACCTAAAAATGTGGAAGAGCAGTTTGCTAAAATATTAGCTAATAGCACGTTTACGAAAACAGGAGACATGCAGAAGCTTTCCATTCGACTAGCTCCAGATCATTTAGGATCTATACGAATCGAAATTACGCAAAATGAAGGTAATATGATTGCAAGAATTATTACGACAACTACTGAAGCAAAAGAAGTGCTAGATAGACAGCTTAATAGCTTAAAACAAGGCTTTACTGCACAAAATTTGCAAATAGATAAAATGGATGTTGTTGTTTCTTCTCAACCACAGGAGAGACTTCAAAGGGAGCAACAGCAGCAACAAGAACAACAGCAATCAGATGCTCAAAGAGACAAGAAAGATGCAGATGACAATGATAATAAACGAAAAGCGTCTTTTATCGAGGAACTATTAAATATTGAAGTATAGAGGAGCACGTAACGATGGCAAATACAATAAATGACTCTTCTCTTTATTTATCAGACTATCAGAAATCAGCAGCTTCTACAGGTAGTTCGGCTTTAGGCAAAGATGATTTCTTAAAAATCTTAATTACGCAATTACAAAATCAAGATCCAACAAGTCCGATGGATGATAAAGAATTTATTGCACAGATGGCTCAGTTCTCAAGCTTAGAACAAATGCAGAACTTAAATACATCTATGACAAACTTAATTTCATTACAAACACAATCCAATTTAATCTCATATGGACAATTTATTGGACAAGAGGTGAACTGGAGTAAGATAGAAACAGATAATGCTGGAAATAGTACAGTAACGTCTGGCAACGGAAAAGTAAATTCTATAGCTTATACAGAAGACAGTGTAGTATTTACGCTAGAAGATGGAACGAAAGTTACTCCTGCTAATATATCAAGCATGAGTACAAATTTATCGGAAAATAATCTCGTACTAGCAAGCCAATTAATTGGCAAAACCGTTTCTTATCTGAATCAAAACGAAGAAGAAGTAAATAGTAAAGTTCAATCTGTATCATTGAAGAATGGACAAATACAATTAACATTAGACGATGAGGCAGGGAGCAAAATTACCTCGGGACAAATTATAAAAATTGAATAGGAAGTGATTGGATGGATAAGTCCATTTATCCTTCAATAAAATCACATGCTGCTATTAAAAATGGTATTGAGGCGATTAAATCAAAGTCGACTGCGCATAACGCGAAAAATATTACATCGTTTTCTACCCATTTACAAAAGTCGATTTCTTCTTTAAATACGTTAAATATTAGCAAACATGCAAATGAGAGACTTCAGCAGCGAGGAATTGAGATAGATGCTGCTAAATGGAAAGCGATTGAAGAAAAAGTTACCCAAGCAAAGAAAATGGGAATTAAAGAATCGTTAGTACTTTTAAATAATGCTGCATTAATCGTAAGCGCGAAAAATAATACAGTAATCACGGCAATGGATCGTGAGGAAGCAATAGATCAAATTTTTACGAATATTAATGGAACAATCATTATGAATTAAAAGGGCTGGACCAAAAATGGAGGCCAATAACTGCTGAGTGATAGAGGCAGTTCATTCGAAGGGAGATAATTTTAAATGTTACGTTCACTATATTCAGGAATCAGCGGAATGAAAAACTTTCAAACAAAATTAGATGTTATTGGGAATAATATAGCTAACGTAAATACGTATGGTTTTAAAAAAGGTCGTACCACATTTAGTGATCTAATCAGCCAAACAACATCTGGTGCAACTGCTCCAGCTAACGGAAATGGTGGGATTAATGCGAAACAAGTTGGTCTTGGGGCACAGGTAGCTTCCATCGATACAATTCATACTCAAGGAAGTATGCAAACAACTGGAAGAGTGCTTGACTTAGCTATATCTGGAGAAGGCTACTTTGTATTAGAAGATGGGACAGGCTCACAATACTATTCTAGAGCTGGAAACTACTACTTTGATGAAAACCGAAATATTGTTACTTCAAGTGGATTGAAGCTTGCAGGAGCAGATATCATCCCAGCTACTGCCCAAAGCTTCAGTATCGGTACAGATGGAAGTATTACTTATGTAGACGCAGATGGAAATACGCAAAATGCAGGTCAAATCACGATTGCTAAGTTTGAAAACCCAGAAGGCTTAGATAAAGTTGGAGGAAATACGTACCAAGTTTCAAGTAACTCAGGTGCTGCCCAGTTAACTACTGCTGGACAGAACGGTTCTGGTTCTATAAACAGCGGTTATTTGGAAATGTCGAACGTAGACCTTTCTGAAGAATTCACAGAAATGATTGTTTCACAAAGAGGATTTCAAGCAAATACAAAAATTATTACCACTTCTGATGAAATTCTTCAAGAATTAGTTAACTTAAAACGATAATTAAATTGGAGGGGGAGGGGCTACCCATTAGGCTAGCCTCTCATATGAAAAATGATACATTTAACTCGACTAAATGGAAAAAAGTTTTTATTAAATGCCCTATTTATTGAGACAGTCGAATCTTTTCCTGATACAACAATTACTTTAACAAATGGAAACAAATTTGTTGTTAAAGAAAGTGAAGAGGAAGTATTAGAGAGAATGAATCATTTTTTCCAAAAAGTGAACCTCTTCGGATTACCGCATGTGGGAGAGAAAGACGATGAAGAATAATAAAGTTATTATTATAATGCTCGTTTTATTACTAGTTATTACACTGGCAGGAGCTGGAGCTTTCATTTATATATGGAAGTTCACGGGCGATCAAAAGGAAAAAGAACCTTCGATCGAAGAAATCTTGGAGTCTTCTGTAGATATTGAAGAAATTACAACGAATTTAGCTTCCGATAATTTCATCCGAATATCCTTTAAGATTCAGACAGATAGTAAGAAAGCAAAGGAAGAATTAGAAAAAAGAGACTTCCAAGTTAAGAATATCATTATTCAAGAATTATCTGAGAAAAATACAGAAGATTTAAAAGGAAAAGATGGACAAATTAAATTAGAGAATGATCTCAAGGATAAAATTAATGAACTGATGCAAGAAGGCAAAGTAGTCCAAGTTTATATTATAAACTCTCTACTCCAATAAAATAAAAGAGAAAAGATGGAGGTGAGTAATTTTGTCAGCTGATATTTTATCCCAAAATGAAATAGATGCCCTGCTTTCAGCTTTATCATCTGGTGAAATGGATGCAGATGAGCTCAAAAAAGAGCAGCAGGAAAAAAAGGTTAAGGTATATGATTTCAAAAGAGCGTTAAGATTTTCGAAAGATCAAATTCGCAGTTTAACAAGAATACATGAAAACTATGCTAGGTTGTTAACGACTTTTTTCTCTGCCCAATTAAGAACATATGTGCAAATATCTGTTACATCAGCAGATCAAATTCCATATGAAGAATTCATTCGTTCGATACCAAAAATGACGATTTTAAATGTATTTGATGTTCCTCCATTAGAAGGCAGAATCTTGATGGAAGTTAATCCAAATATAGCCTATGCAATGATGGATCGAATGATGGGTGGAAGAGGCAGCAGTATAAATAAAGTAGAAAATTTGACTGAAATTGAAACAAAAATCATGTCAAATACTTTTGAAAGTGCTTTTGATCATTTTAGAGAGGCTATGGAGGATCTAGTAGATATTGAACCAAGTCTGGCTGAATTCGAAGTAAATCCACAGTTTTTACAAATGGTTTCTCCGAATGAAACAGTAGTAGTAATTTCCTTGAGTACGACAATTGGAGATACAAGTGGAATGATTAATATTTGTATTCCGCATGTCGTATTAGAGCCTATCATGCCAAAGCTATCTGGCCATTATTGGATGCAGGCAGAGAAGAAAGAAAGATTACCTGAATTTACTTCTCGTTTAGAAGAGAATATTCAGCAGTCGATTGTGCCAATAGTCGCAGAACTAGGTACATCTGATATTTCCATCCAAGATTTTTTAATGTTGGATATTGGAGATGTTATTGAAATGAATCAAACGATACAACACCCCTTAATCATTAAAGTTGGAGATATCCCTAAATTTATTGGACAACCTGGTAAGCTAAATAAAAAAATGGCTGTTCAAGTATTAGGAACTTTAGAGGAGGGGAAGGAAGATGGTGAGTAAGGATATGCTTTCACAAGATGAAATTGATGCTCTCTTAAGGGGAGATAGTGTAACAAACGATAGTCCAGAATTAGATGTGGAAAAGTACTTATCGGATATAGAAAAAGATACCTTAGGGGAAATCGGAAATATATCCTTCGGTAGCTCAGCAACTGCGCTATCTACATTGTTAAATCAAAAAGTAGATATTACAACACCAACTGTCAGTGTAATATCGAAAAATATGCTGTCAGAGGAGTTTCCGCACCCATATGTAGCAATAAGAGTCAATTATACAGAAGGATTCTCTGGCATGAACTTGCTTGTAATCGAGCAAGCCGATGCAGCTGTTATTGCTGATTTAATGCTTGGTGGTGATGGATTAAATGCTGATAAAGAAATGCTGGGGGAAATACAGTTAAGTGCAGTGCAAGAAGCAATGAACCAAATGATGGGTTCTGCGGCTACATCCATGTCCACCATTTTTAGCAAAAAAGTTGATATTTCTCCTCCTAGTATCGATATTTTAGACTTTAATCAAGGGGAAGGAACTGAGTCAATTCCTGATGAAGACATTTTCGCAAAAATTTCCTTTCGAATCAAGATTGGAGAGTTAATTGATTCAAATATCATGCAACTATTACAGCTTTCTTTTGCGAAAAAGTTAGTGGAAGGATTATTAAATCCTGAAATTGGAGAAGAAGAAGTTTCCAATATTCCCGAAGTCGATTATAATTCAGTATATGAGCCAAAAGAACCGATGCAAGAGTCACGTTCGACAAATAATTATCAGCAAGCTTCTAATGAAATGGCTAATAATCATGTCAATACTCATACTAATCATTCAATTTTGTCAAATGTGAATCATCAGCAACAACATTTTGGCTCAGGACATCATACTACACAAGGTCCACCACCAAACGTGCAACCTGCAGGATTCTCTAATTTTGATACAGCGACTCAAACGGTTACGGAAACAAAGAACTTGGATATGTTGTTAGATATTCCATTACAAGTAACGGTTGAGCTTGGAAGAACAAAACGATCTGTTAAAGAGATATTAGAATTGTCTTCAGGGTCTATTATTGAATTGGACAAGTTAGCTGGAGAACCTGTTGATATTCTTGTAAATAATCGATTGGTTGCACAAGGGGAAGTAGTGGTAATTGATGAGAATTTCGGTGTTCGTGTAACCGATATTGTTAGTCAAAAGGACCGATTAAAGAATTTAAAATAATTTTTGGGGGTTTTGAGGAAAATGGCACAAAAAATACTAATCGTTGATGACGCAGCTTTTATGCGTATGATGATCAAGGATATTCTATCTAAAAATGGATATGAGATCGTAGGAGAAGCAGCCGACGGCATGCAAGCAATTGAAAAATATAAGGAAACACAACCAGATTTAGTAACAATGGATATTACTATGCCAGAAATGGATGGAATTACTGCATTAAAGGAAATTAAAAATATTAATCCAAATGCGAAAGTTATTATGTGTTCAGCAATGGGACAACAAGCGATGGTTATTGATGCAATACAGGCTGGTGCAAAAGATTTTATTGTTAAGCCATTCCAGGCAGATCGTGTCTTGGAAGCAATCAGTAAAACATTAGGCTAAAAATTAAATTAGAGGGTGCCGAATGTGAATAAAGCAAATTTCTTAATTCGATGTTCACTACTCATCATTGTTCTGCTAGGCTTTGGAAATCAAGCCTATGCAGAACAAATTGATAAAAGTGTATATGATAATTATTTACATAACAAATCGGATGAT
>Ga0209463_1002451_pt1 | contig 10224 bp, 9 predicted proteins | sample AgamicMgSfrz_FD_187169 | JGI IMG/M metagenome (GOLD analysis project Ga0209463, IMG submission 187169) | Agave microbial communities from Guanajuato, Mexico - Mg.Sf.rz (SPAdes) (version 2) | ecosystem: Host-associated > Plants > Phyllosphere > Phylloplane/Leaf | place: Guanajuato, Mexico... | reverse complement strand
AAAGGAAGAAGATTATGAATAGCACAGCGTTATGGAAAGAACGATTTCGTCACTTTCTAAAAGAAGTTCGTACATATAGTAAATACGTATTTAATGATCATTTGAAATTTATTTTCGTGTTCATCATCGGTGCGGGAGCGTATTATTACCAGCAATGGTTACAAACGTTAACATCTTCGTTTCCAACTGCGCTCGTAATGGCAGTATTAATTGGACTCGTGTTAACGGCTGGATCCATTCAAACGTTATTAAAAGAAGCGGATCTCGTTTACTTACTGCCAGTTGAAGAAAAGTTAAAACCTTACTTCACAAAGGCATTTCTTTTTACGTTTATGATTCAGTTATACATAATCGCAATCGTAGCAGCTGCGCTTGCCCCGTTATATTTCCAGCAAATGAAACAAACAGGAGCTGCTTACATATGGATTGTCCTCGCATTTGTCATTGTAAAAGCGTGGAATTTATTCGTCGCGTGGGAAAAATCATTTTTAACAGATCAAAATATACAAAGGGCTGATTGGTTTATTCGTTTTATCTTAAACGGTTTATTTGTATATTTCCTTGTAGAACGTACTTCAGTTCTTGTTATTGGCGGAATCGTTCTGCTCATGGTGTTATATCTTGCTATCATGCATCAAATGGTAAAAGGAAAGCCGCTAAACTGGGAGTATTTAATTTCTGAAGAAGGTAAGAAAATGATGCTGCTGTACCGAATTGCGAATATGTTCGTTGATGTACCAGCATTAAAAGAAAGAGTATCTCGCCGAAAATGGCTGGATTTCATTCTGTCGATAATCGGCGAAAAGCGCACATATTTATACTTATATACGAGAACGTTTTTAAGATCAGGTAACTATTTTGGATTATATGTGCGTCTGCTCGCTCTTGGAGGAGTTATTCTTTACTTCATTCCATTTTTATACGGGCGATTTATCGTAAGTTTTATTTTCCTATACTTAATTGGCTATCAGCTATTAACTTTATGGAAACATCACCGCATGAAAATTTGGCTTGATTTGTATCCAGTAAAGGTAGATGAAAAGAAGAAAGATTTTCTTACTTTATTAAATGTGATTCTAATCATCGGGAGCGTAATCTTTACAGTTATATTTGCACTAGCAACGAAAGATTTCATGATGACAGGAATTTTACTTGTCGTAAGCATATTATTTAGTATCGGTTTCGTTTACCAATACGGTGCGAAGCGCATTGAACGTTTAAATTGAAGGGAATGAACCTATGATTACATATGAAGAAAAGGTTATAAAAGAACTGGAGCAGTGGAAAGCTACATTCATGAAAGATTCTTCTATGATGACACGGTTCTCAAAGAAAGTGCAGACGAAAGTACAACAGCTTATTCCGGCGAAAGTGCAAAAAGTCTTAACAGAAACGATTCGGATGATGGTGCAAACGATCAGCGCCGGATCAAACTTTATAAAGCCGAAGCTAAAAGAGACGACATGGTCACTGCAAAGACGTGATGACGAAGTGCGTAAAAAAATGGATGAGTACAAAAAAATAGCTGCGGCAGAAGGAGCAGGGACGGGGGCTGGTGGTATTTTACTCGGTCTTGCTGACTTTCCGCTTTTACTTACGATTAAAATTAAATTTTTATTCGATGCAGCAACGTTGTATGGATTTGATACAAGTAAACAAGAAGAGCGTCTTTTTATTCTTCACGTTTTCCAACTCGCCTTTTCAAGTGACAATCACAGAAAAGAAATATGGAAAGCAATTGAAACGTGGGATACAGAAAAAGAAAATCATATGGACTGGGAAAAGTTCCAAACAGAATACCGAGACTATATCGATTTAGCGAAAATGCTTCAGCTCGTACCAGTAATCGGTGCCCCGGTAGGCGCATATGCGAACTATCAATTGCTGCAAAGACTTGGAGAAGTGACAATGAATTGTTATCGTATGCGATTGCTAAATAGAAAGTAAAAAAAAGCATCCTAAATGTGTGATTTAGGATGCTTTTTTTAGAAGTTAATTTCGCTATAGCCAACTCCGACTACAATCAATATGATAAAGAGCACAATAATGGATGGAAATCCGCTTTTATTATCGTGACCAGCCTCATCGCCGCCTTTATCCCGCTGTTTATGGAGGCTGATTAAAGTTTCACTTTATCAAGAACTTCCTGTGTAAACTCTTATTAACTTGCAAATTATTCAGTTTCATTTTATAATTTATTTACCGACCGGTAAGTAAAAATAAGTGAGGTACAGTATGACAAAGAATTTACAAACATCGCAAAACATTGTCGAGGCATCATTTAAACTCATGGCAGAGCACGGCATTGAGAAGATGAGTCTTTCCATGATTGCGAAAGAGGTAGGTATTTCAAAACCGGCTATTTACTATCATTTTTCTTCTAAAGAAGCGTTAGTTGATTTTTTATTTGAAGAGATTTTTTCTGATTATCATTTTGCAAATTACTTCGATAAAGAGCAGTATACGAAAGAAAATTTTGCAGAAAAGCTAATCGCAGATGGTTTACATATGCTCTCTGAGTATGAAGGGCAAGAAGGAATACTACGCGTTATCAATGAATTTATCGTAACTGCATCGCGAAATGAAAAGTATCAGAAACGATTATTTGAAATACAAGAGGATTTCTTACATGGTTTCCACGATTTATTGAAGCAAGGCGCGAGACTGGGCGTTGTGTCACAACATGCAACGGAAGAAAACGCTCATACGCTAGCGCTTGTGATCGATAATATGAGCAATTATATGCTCATGGGATTTCAGTTAAAATATAAAGAAATTTGGATTCGAAATGTGAAAAGCGTCATGAAGGAGGAGTAAAAATGAAAATGCAAAAAAACTGGTGGCTCGGTTTTCTTGGATTCATTGGAGTTTATAAAATTCCAGGCATGATAGAGGCTTTTCAAGCAGATGGAAGTTGGATGAAGTTAATCGGTTTTATTTGGCTACTTTGGTTCGGATATTTTATTCCAGAGAGGAAAGAAGATTAAATTTTAATTTTCTGTAAAGTTATGTAAAATATAGATTAAGAGTATTCGTATATTAGATTACTAGATTTGGAGTGGTTACATGGATCCATTGAAAAATGAAATTAACCCTGACATGGTCAAAGTGTGGAAAATTCGTGCTGTAATTGAAGAAGGGATCGGTATACTCGTCATTTTAGCTTACCTTTTCCTCATGATAAAGTTTGATTGGTGGGCGTGGATTTTGTATGTGATGATTGGGCTAACAGTTGTGTTCGCGCCATTTTCGTACTTCTTATTCCCGAAACTACGTCAACGTTATTACAGCTACCAACTAAATGAAGAAGAACTTGAAATTCAGCATGGTCTTTTCGTCGTAAAGCGCGTATTAGTACCGATGATTCGTGTGCAGCACGTTACGATTGAACAAGGACCAATTATGAGAAAATACGGATTAGCAGAATTACACATTTCAACAGCAGCAACTTCTCACAGCATCCCAGGCTTAACGATGTATGAAGCAGAAATGTTGAAAACGAAAATCGCAGAATTAGCGAAAGTGAGTGATGAGGATGTATAAGAGGCAGCATCCAATCACGATGTTATTAGAATTAAAAATAACAGATTTTATACCACTCATTATTTTCATGTTTAGCTTAAACGGAAAATTCCCGTTTTGGTATTTAATTCCTGCAGCATTTGGTTTACTCACCGTTTTTTCAGCATTTGAAAAATGGTATTACACAACATATTGGGTTGAAAATAACGTATTACATGTGAAAAAAGGTCTCTTCGTGAAAAAGGAAAGCTACTTAAATAAAGAACGTGTTCAAACGATTAATACAAGTTCTAACGTACTATATCAAATGCTCGGTTTGAAAAAAATTCAGATTGAAACAGCTGGTGGGGGCGATGAAGCAGAAGTTAGCTTAGCTGGTATTACGGCAGAAGAAGCGGCGGAGCTTATTGCTTTGCTAAATGAGCCAACTCCAGAAGTGAAAGCAGAAAAAACGTTAGACGAAACAGCAGAAAATACAGTAGAAAAAGCAATCGTTACAGAGGAAAAGCAAACGACAGAGTACAAGTTAACGTGGAAAGAGATTTTAATAGCGTCTGTTACATCTGGTCAGTTTGGACTATTATTCTCATTAATCTTTTTTGTGTATCACCAAGTAGATGAGTACATTCCAAAATGGATAGAGAATGGCGTAAAGTCGTATGTAATGGAACATGATATATATGGCTGGATTTTCATGATAGCTATTTTGCTCGTCCTTTCGTGGATTATATCGACAATTGGCTACGCGTTAAAACATGGTAACTTCACAGTAAATCGAAAAAATGATGAAGTCCGTATTTCGCAAGGGTTACTGGAAAGAAAAGAACTCGTACTAAAATTGCACCGTATTCAAGGGATTACGATAAAAGAAGGCATTTTACGCCAACCGTTCGGTTATTGTGCTGTGCAAGTAGAAGTCATTCAAAGTGAGGGAAAAGAAGAAAAAGTTACACTGCATCCTATCATTCGAAAAAATCGAGTGCAACAGTTACTCGCGCATTTACAATTACCATACGAACTGAATACAAATATTACTTCGTTACCAAAAGCAGCATTGCGCCGCTATCTCATTGATAGTTTCATTTTCTTCGCTATGCTAGCAATCCCGCTTACTGGAATAAGCGTATACTTTGAAAAGTATTACATCATGTGGGCATTACTACCGCTCGCAATCCTTATCTTTACACTTGGCTACGCAACATTTAAAACAAATGGTTACTGTGTTAACGGAGAACAAATTACACTTGTCTATCGTAGCGTCGGAAAATACACAGGACTTATTAGAAGAAGACACGTCCAATCAATGGAGAAGACACAATCATATTTCCAGCGCCGCGCGGATTTATGTACGTATAAGTTTTCTAGTGCATCATCTAGTTATAAAATAGAGCATACGAGAGTAGAAGACGCGGAGAGAATGCAGGATTGGTATAAGAAGAGAATGAGTGAGGAATAATTTGAGAAAGCTTGCCTATTATGAAGGGCAGGCTTTTTTTGTTATAAGGAAATGAGTGGTTTAAGTGATAGAGCAGTACAACTACAGCACACATGTATTAATATGTATGAAAAAAGGTAATATTCTTCTATTTTAGAGGAATCTGTGGAATTTTTGATATAAATGGTATACTAAAATATAAATAGTATTAGGAGGTTATATATGATAAGTCAGTTGAAAAGAGAAGCACTTGATGCATTAAAAGGAAGATGGGGATTAGCGGTAGGGGCAACTTTATTAATTGGAATCCTTATTGGAGCTGTTGAAATGCTAACAACAGGTATTTTTTCGATATTTTGGGGTTGGGAAGAAGCAAGTGATTCACTCACAGTAAGTATTATTGTAATGCTTGTTATTGGTCCATTAACAATAGGTGCCTATTATCTTGTTTTAAATGCAATTCGTAGGACTGATGCTCGCATTGGTCATATATTTAGATGGTTTAGCGATGGAAGTAAGTTGATGAAGTCGTTTTTAACATATTTACTAATGTATGTATACTTGACTCTATGGACATTACTTCTTATTATTCCAGGTATTATTAAATCATTTTCTTATTCTATGACATATTTTATTTTGAATGATCATCCAGAATATACAGCGAATCAAGCGATTACTGAGAGTCGTCATATGATGAATGGACATAAAATGGATTACTTTTTACTATGCTTAAGTTTCTTAGGCTGGTTCATATTAAGTATTCTTACTATAGGAATCGGTTTCTTATGGTTAGCACCTTATTTCTACGCGACATCAGCCGCATTTTATGAAGAGATTTCAAAAGAATATTATAAAAAAGAAGGCACTACTTTCTAATAAAACATATAAACTATCTACCCTAAAGAATGTAGGGAGCAGATAGCAGATGGTTTAGGTGTTTTGATATTTGTCCTATTTTCGGGATTCACTTCAGGATAAGGTATAGATTTTTATATAGAAATGCTTCCCTCTATGTTTTATCATAGAGGGTTATTTTTTTATGTAAAAATGATAGGAAATAATGAATAATATATGTAAAGAAAAAAGCGAGGTGAATGAGAGTGAGCAAATTTTTAATACCGTATTCATTTTCTATATTAAGTTTCTTTATTTCAGCAACAGCACTTGATTTATATGATAGGATGGGAAACGATAGTGAGCTGGTTTCGCCGAACATAATTGGAAAGATAATTCAATCTACTGCGCAAATGGGAGTCCTTACATTGTATTTCGGAGTACCTATTATTTTAGGTGGCTGTCTACTTGGTGAGCTATTGTTTAGAGGTATCATTTTACGATTTAAACTAAGCTATATTATATCTTTATTATTATATCTATTTTTAGCTTTTAGTATTGTTTTCGTAACGGTAGGCATTCCAACTACATATGAAGATTCTAATACATTTTTCATGGGGATAACTATGATTTGTGCTGTTACATTCTTTGTGAGTCGGAATATATGGGAAAACAAGTTAATAATGGAGTGACAAAATGAAATACACCTGTCCATGTTGCGGATATAAAGTTTCACTTTATTGGATCAGTTAGAAAACCGACTAGTGAAGATGTGAAGGATGCTAGTTGGCAGCGAATTTGTTAAGTAAAATGTTATTACTCAATTCAATGGGAGTAATAACATTTTTTATTTAGTGCTGAAAGAATTACTGCCGTCTTATAAAGTAATAAGAAGGACTAAATCGGTAAATTTTATTAATGGATATATTAGGAATGAATATGAAAGTATAGATGTATAGTCAATGTTGTGTATTTGATGTTATCATATTGAATGATATGGAAATTTTTAATAGAATAAGTAACTAAAAATTCAAAGGTAATGAAGCTTTTGTTGTATAAAGAAAATACTTAGTAGTAATCAACAATATTAAAAATAAGATTCGTATTTATATAAATTTAGTAGAAATGGGGTTTTAAAAAGGAATGAGTATCAGCATAACGCGGCAAAAGATTTTGGCGGCCGCTTCTCAAATTGTGCAATGTAAAGGGGTTGCTAAATTAACCTTAGAAGCAGTGGCAAAAGAGGCGGGTGTAAGTAAAGGTGGATTATTGTATCACTTTGCAAATAAAGAAGCTTTAATAGAAGGTATGATAGTCAGAGGGATAGAGGATTATGAGGGCGCTATTTACAATAAAGTAGCGGAAGACTCAGAGAGGAAAGGGAGATGGGTTCGCTCTTTTGTAGAGGAAAGATTAAGTAATGAGAGAAGAACAGAAGAGTTGTCTAGTAGTATGATGGCAGCATTCATGTTAAAACCTGAATTACTTGAGCCATTACAACAATCATTTCAGCAACTGCAAAAGAATATAGAAAACGATGAGATAGATTCAGTTTGTGCAACAATTATTAGATTAGCAGCAGATGGATTATGGTATTCGGAATATTTAGGGGTTGGCAGACTAAGCCCCGAGTTAAGAGAAAAAGTGATTCAAGCTCTTATTGATAATTCGTATAAATAGAATATACGAACTATATAATGCGAAAACAATTCACCATTACTTATTTAATGTAGTGGTGAATTGTTTTTTTTATTAGAAAAATAGAACAATTTTATAGAGTATTGAATTATAACCGTCCAGACGGTATAGTAATATTTGGTTTAAGAGGAAAATGAAACAAAAAAAGAATAAAAGATATTTTTAGCACACTATTCGAAAGGATAGGCCGCAAAGCTTAGAGTCTACGGTAATACATATTGGTTACTAAGATCGTCTGGTTGCACATTTTTGATGCAACCGGACGGTCTTTTTTTGTTATATAAATATAAAAAAATAGGAGGGAACTATGCAAATGAAAAGTACTAAAACACATATTTCAATGGTTTCATTAGTTTTTCTAGTATTATTTTCAGTGCTGAATGTGTGGGCTCCAGTTATTCAAGCTGCTGTGATGAAAAGTCCAGTGGACGAAATTAATATTTCCCGTACTGATGGCACGACATCTGAACCATATCAAGCCTCAGATGGTATGAAAGTAGAAGTGAAGTGGTCAGCTAAAGAAAAAATAAAAAGTGGAGATCAATTCACAATTGATATGCCAAAAGAGTTTCGAAAAGACCTTATGAATATGAGTTTTCCTTTAAAAGATGCTGAAGGAAAAACAGTTGGTACATGTGAGATGAAAAAGGGTCTATTAACGTGTACTATGGGTGATTACGTAGAAGGAAAGAATAACATTAAAGGTTCTTTATTCGTAGAATTCTACTTTGGTCTAGAAGCATATGATGGTGTTAAAGAAATTCCATTAGAATTTAACGTTGATGGTCAAATCGTCAATAAAGAAGTAAGTGTAAATAATACGACAGAGAGACCGAAGCCACAGCCCAATACGGAAAATTTATTGAAATGGGGTTCTTATAATCAAGAAGATCCTTCAATTGCTGATTGGCTTGTATACGTAAATGCAACTGGAACAGAAATGCAAGATCTTAAATTAACAGATACATTAGGACCTGGGCATGAGTTAATTACAGACAGCGTAGTATTAGAAGAGGCTGTATTTGAAGATGGTTATGCACCAACAAATATTAAGCCAGCAGATTTATCTAACATTAAAATAAATGCAACGAAGACTGGATTTACAATTGAGTTTCCAGACAGTTCAAAAGGTTATATTTTAAGATATAAAACAAAGGTTACAAATCCTGCTGCAAAGCCTCATAAAAATACTGTGAAATTAGAAGGTAAAAATATTAAAACTGAAGAAAAAGTAGGACAAGTATTTGTAAGTGGTGGAGGAGGATCCGGTTCAGGTGACAATAATCCACCTAGCATTGAAAAAAATATAGTTGATGAGAATGGCAAGCTTGTAGAGAATGAGCAGTTAACACAAATGGATCAAGTTATTCAATACCAAGTTGGTACACATATACCGAACGATCCTCCTAAATACACATCTATGGTAATTAGTGATGATTTAGAAGATGTTTTAGAAGTATTAGAGGCAAAAGTGTATGATCAAAATGGCCAAGATATTACTTCTAAAGGAACGTTAAATATAGATAAACAAAGAAGTGAAGTAACATTTACGTTTGGTGAGAGTTTTGACTATAAGTCATATGAAGACCAGATAATCAATCTCAGTATCAAGGCGAAAATAAAAAATAATGCAGACTTATCTTCTTACGTAGATAAGAAGATTCCTAATAAAGCGGAATTGCATTTTGATGATAAAACATTAACATCAAAAGAAGTAACTATTACGCCGCCTGAAGCTCCAAAAGATGGTACAGTATTGATTCATAAAACAGATTCTGAGAATCCGAATAAAGGGTTAAAAGGTGCCGAATTTGAAGTTCGAAATAGTGCAAATGAAGTTGTTGCAAAACTAAAAACGGACGAAAAAGGTTTTTCAGTACCTCAAACTTTAGCTCCTGGGACGTATAAAATTTATGAAACAGTAGCACCAGAAGGATATCAAAAATTAACAAGCCCAGTAGAGGTTACACTTCAAGCTGGAGAAACAAAAACAATTGAAATTAAAAATACTATGCAAAAGGGTCAAATTGAAGTAAAGAAAATTGATTCGGAAAATGGTGAAAAACCATTAGCAAATGCAGAGTTTGATATAGTAAAAGACGGTGTAGTAGTCGAACATATTGTTACAGATAAAGATGGTAAGGCAATCTCTAAACCGTTAGCACCAGGAAAATATATTTTAAAAGAAACAAAAGCACCTGAAGGCTACCAATTAAAAGAAACAGAGTTCGAAGTAAATGTAACAGGGGACGGCATATTCCCAATACAAGTGGAAAATGCAATGGTAGACAAAGGGAATATAGAAATTACAAAAGTGGACAAAGAAAACGGGGCAGTATTAGCCGGTGTCGAATTTGAAGTCCAAGATGAGAAAGATGGCGTAGTAAGAAAAGTAGTAACAGATAAAGATGGAAAAGCAAACGTTTCAGATCTATCAGTAGGAAAGTACAAATTAGTAGAGACGAAAAGCTTACCAGGTTACAAAAATCTAGCAGAACCAGTACTATTTGAAATTACAAAAGGTATGACAAAAGCTTTATCAATAAAAGTAGAAAATGAGCAGTTAGACAAAGGCTCAGTAGAAATTACAAAAATAGATAAAGATAGTCAAAAAGTATTAGAAGGCGTAGTCTTCGAAGTGCAAGATGAGCAAGGAAAAGTAGTAACAGAAGTAAAAACAGATAAAGATGGTAAAGCAAAAATCTCAGATTTATCAGTAGGAAAGTACAAATTAG
>Ga0209463_1002445_pt1 | contig 10248 bp, 8 predicted proteins | sample AgamicMgSfrz_FD_187169 | JGI IMG/M metagenome (GOLD analysis project Ga0209463, IMG submission 187169) | Agave microbial communities from Guanajuato, Mexico - Mg.Sf.rz (SPAdes) (version 2) | ecosystem: Host-associated > Plants > Phyllosphere > Phylloplane/Leaf | place: Guanajuato, Mexico... | reverse complement strand
CCTTCGCAATTGTCATTTCATCGCGTACATCAGCGAATATCGTAGGGGAAACGAAGTAGCCCTGTTCTTGTGGCTTAGTACCGCCGACTACAAGCTGTGCACCTTCGTTTAGGCCTTTTTCAATATAGCCAAGTACTCGATTCTGCTGTTCAACAGAAACTAACGGGCCAATTTCTGTATCTGCATGAATACCTGCACCTTGTTGAATATTTTTTGCATGTGATGCCATATCAGCAACGACATTATCAAAATGCTTCTTCTGGATAAACACACGGGAGCCGGCACAGCAAACCTGTCCTTGGTTAAACATCACGCCGTTAAGTGCACCTGGTATTGCCTTTGATAAATCTGCATCTGGCAGGATGATGTTCGGTGATTTTCCTCCAAGCTCCAATGTAACTCGTTTCAATGTTTTTGAGGCATTTGCCATAATTAATTTACCGATTTCAGTCGATCCGGTGAAGGCGATTTTATCTACTAATGGGTGATCTACTAGCGGCTGGCCAGCTGTTTCGCCAAAGCCTGGGACGATGTTGACGACTCCTTCTGGGAAACCTGCTTGTTGGAATAATTCTGCGAGGTAAAGGGCTGACAGTGGTGTTTGTTCGGCTGGCTTTAGGACGACGGTACAGCCTGTTGCTAGTGCAGCGCCGAGCTTCCACATTGCCATTAGAAGCGGGAAGTTCCATGGAATGATTTGGCCGACGACTCCGACTGCCTCATGGCGTGTGTAGTTTAGGAATGGTCCGCTGACTGGGATTGTTTGGCCGACGATTTTTGTGGACCAGCCTGCGTAGTAGCGCATATGCTCGACTGCCAGTGGGATATCGGCATTTGTTGTTTCGCGGATTGGTTTGCCGTTATCTAATGTTTCGAGCTGTGCTAGCTCGGCACTGTTTTCTTCCATTAAATCTGCGAGTTTATACATGAGGCGGCTTCTTTCAGATGCGCTTATTTTGGACCATGGGCCTTCATCGAATGCTTTGCGGGCTGCTTTGACAGCACGGTCAATGTCTTCTGGGCCTGCTTCGAAAACAGTTGCTAACACCTCTCCTGTTGCCGGGTTGTATGTATCGAAGGTTTTTTGTGAGGTGCTTTCAACAAATTCACCGTTAATAAATAGTTTTTTCTGGCCGTTAAGGAATCTTTCTACCTTTTCTTTTAGCAATCCAGATAATTGAGTCATGTAACTCCTCCTCATTGTTTGTAATCGCTTACAAAAATAATGTTAACACTGTGAAAATAAGGAAACAACAATTACTTGTATAAAAATTCTGATAATATTTGACAAGATTAAGCATTTCCTTGTAAGTTAACAGATAAATATCAACATATTTCAACATAATAAAAGCCATTGAAGATTAAAAGCTTCAATGACCTTGTGATTCACTAATCTGTTCTTCAAAAAAACCAACGAGAAAATCGAACAATGATTTCTCTACATTTGTAAACGAATGCCCGCTTGGATAGCATAAATAAATCGTCCGTTTGCATTCTGGTTCGCTAATATGCAGCAGCTTAAGGGGATCCTGCCTGACATTTTTCCAAAGAATAGATGGGATGAAGGATATTCCAAGTCCTTCTTGAATCAGTCCTCGTACTGTAGCTGGATCATCACTTTCGAAAATAATATCTGGCTCATAATGTACTTGTTCGAATAGTTTATTAGTTGTGTGCCGCAATGGTTTGCCACTCGTTAAGCTGATGAATTTCTCTTTCTCCAAGTCCTTGAGAGATATGGAGTCTAAATGGCTTAGCGGATGAGAGATAGGAACACCAAGTAATATTTCTTCCTCCAGTAAGACGATGTGCTCATTACCTTCCAATGGTTCTGAGGTAATCGCAAAATTGTAGCTAATACTTTTATTCGTGTGCTGTGTCAAATTAAAGCGCGTTTTTGGAAACTTAGTCCGAAACTGCTGGAGAAGCTTTGGCAGCAGCATCGAACCGACTGTTACATAAAGGGTAATCGTATCCATTTGCCCGTTTTTAATGTCTTTCATTTCTGAAACGCCCTGTTCTAGGGCGTAGAGTGATAGATTTACCCACTTTAAAAACTTTTCGCCAGCTGTATTGAGAAAGATGTTTTTGCCTTTCCGATCAAACAGCTTTATATCCAATTCTGTCTCAAGCTTGCGAATCATTTTACTGAGGGCAGGCTGTGATATTAATAGTTCATTGGCAGCATGTGTGATATTTTCATGCTTTGCTGTTACTTGGAAGTATCTTAACTGCAGTAAATCCATATCGAAACTCTCCTTATAACCATTTGGTTATTAATCGGTGCCGAAAATATATTTTTATTTTTTATTGAAACACATTAAAATAAAGTTTGTAAAGAATTGTATAAACCTTTAGGAGCGAAAAGCATGAAAATTGCCTTTACCTTTCCAGGGCAAGGTGCACAAATTCCTGGAATGCTGAGTGATGTGCCAGACTATGTGAATCAAGTCAAAGAGAATATTGGAATTACTTTAAGAGATGATGAGTACGCTTTTCAATCGACTTTCTGGGTGCAGTTAGCTTTGTTTGTGAAAGGAGTAGCGGCAGCAAGAGAGTTAATGAAGCAGGGAATTCAGCCCCAGTTTGTGGCAGGGCATTCGATTGGTGCATTTGCGGCGGCTGTTATTGCGGGTGTATTGACTTTTGACGATGCTATTAAACTAGTGTATCAGCGGGCGAAGCTGACTGAGGAAGCATATCCAGACGGTTATGGAATGGGTGTTATCAGCGGTCTTACAGAGCGTGAGGTGAAAAAGGCAGTTGAGCTTTCCCATACAGAAGCATTGCCGGTGTATCTGTCCAATATTAACGCAGAACAGCAAATTGCTGTGTCTGGATCAGTTGAAGGTATTCATACAGCTTTCCAACATGCCCAAAAGCTCGGCGCCAGAAAAACAACAATGCTTAAAGTAGCAATCCCATCACACTGCCCATTAATGGCTGATGTTTCACAAGAGCTGCTGAAGTTAGTAGGAACGTTTACCTTAAATAATCCGAAAATTCCTTATTTAGCAAATCACACTGGAAGGATTTTAAGACAAAAAGACAAAATTGCTGAAGACTTGGCTTTGAATGTTGCGTATCCTGTGCGCTGGCATGATATGGCTGAGATATGTGTAGAGTCAGGTGCGGATACTTTTGTAGAAATGCCGCCTGGTAATGTTTTAACAAACCTTGTTAAGCAAGCACATGGAACAACAAAGCAAATCACTGTTGGTGAGGTCGGTCTTGAAGCAGCAAGATACTTACTTAATAAATGGAAGGAGCAAGCAGAGTGAATAAATGGACGCAAAAGCGTGATAAAAAACGAGCGAAATTAGAAAAAGCAAGCCGCTTGCTGAACGGAAAATTTGTAGACACATCGCGGATTGTGGAATTAATGGAGCTGCTGATTGAACCAGGCTCGAAGGTAGTGTTAGAAGGGGATAATCAAAAGCAAGCATCCTTCCTCTCTAAAAAACTATTAGAAGTGGATCCTTCGAAGGTAAATGATCTGCATATGATTATGTCGAGCATTTCAATGCCTGAACATTTAGATATATTTGACTATGGAATTGCCTCAAAAATTGATTTTTCCTATTCTGGTTCGCAAAGTCTGCGTGTTGCGCAAATGATTGAGGATGGCACGTTGAAGCTAGGCGATATACATACATACTTAGAGTTATTTGGACGATTGTTTATCGATTTAATTCCAGATGTCGTGTTAGTTGCGGCAGATAAAGCGGATCGAGACGGAAATTTGTATACAGGCAATAACACCGAAGAGACACCGACGATTGTAGAAGCGGCTGCTTTTAAAGACGGAATTGTCATTGTGCAGGTAAATGACATTGTTGATGAATTGCCTCGTGTTGATATACCAGGTTCATGGGTCGATGTAGTGGTGAAAGCTGATAAGCCATATGCTATTGAAGCATTGTTTACACGTGATCCGCAAAACATCACCGAATTACAAGTGTTGATGGGGATGATGGCCATTAAAGGGGTGTATGGAAAGCATCAGGTGCAATCCTTAAATCATGGAATTGGCTTTAATACAGCAGCTATCGAGCTATTGCTGCCAACATACGGGGAACAGCTTGGCTTAAAAGGAAAGATTGCTAGAAACTGGGCATTAAATCCTCACCCAACCTTAATACCGGCAATTGAAAGCGGCTGGGTCGAGAGTATTCACAGCTTCGGCAGTGAAGTCGGCATGGAGAAGTATATTGCGGCAAGACCAGATATCTTTTTCGTCGGTAAAGACGGCTCGATGCGCTCCAATCGTGCATTATGTCAAGTAGCGGGCCAATTTGCGGTTGATATGTTTATCGGTTCCACACTGCAAATGGACGCTCAAGCAAACTCTTCAACTGTAACTGCAGGACGGTTAGCAGGTTTTGGCGGTGCACCAAATATGGGGCATGATCCACGCGGACGCCGTCATGCAACACCAGCATGGCTTGATATGATTGAAAAACCGCATGAGCTTGCGAAAGGCCGAAAGCTTGTTGTGCAAATGGTTGAAACATTTGGTGCAAATAAAAAGCCGGTGTTTGTTGAGTCTTTAGATGCGATACAAGTAAAAACACAATCAGGACTTGCGGTTACACCAACGATGATTTACGGCGATGATGTGACACATGTAATTACAGAAGAAGGCATCGCTTATCTTTATAAGTCTGATAGCTTAGAAGAACGGAAAAAAGCCCTTGCTGCAATCGCCGGTGTTACACCGTTAGGTATGGAAAGCATAGAAAAGGACGTTAAAAGTCTTAGAGACCAAGGCATTGTCGCCTATCCAGAGGATCTTGGCATTGCCAGACAGCAAGCTAAACGCTCCCTGCTTGCCGCACAGTCTGTTAGTGACCTAGTAGAATGGTCAGAGGGCCTTTACGAGCCACCTGCGAAATTCCGGAGCTGGTCTTAATGCTATTAGCTGCAACTCTTGAGGAGGCATTGGCTGCAAAAGCGGTAAAAGCGTTAATTGATGAAGCGATGCTGACACCTAAGCCAGGTTTAGTTGATGCAGACAATAGTGGCTCACATGCTGATATGTCTCTTGAACTCATGCTGACATCAGCATATGCATTAGAAGAGACATTCAGAGAAATTGCTTCTGTTTCCTATCTCCATCCTGTCAATCAAGAGCTGCGTGAGAAAATAGCTGCAATTGGAAGGCAAGGGGAGCAGACGATGCTTTCCGCTACAAATGGAGTTAATACACATAAAGGTGCTATTTGGGCATTAGGGTTATTGGTTAGTGCAAAGGCAACGAATCCAGAGGAGCAAAACCCTATAAAGATATTAGAAACAGCAGGAAGAATTGCATCCTATCAAGATCGCTACAGACCAATAAGCAACACCCACGGACAGGCCGTAAAAAAGAAGTATCCTGTTATGGGTGCGGAGGAAGAAGCACAGCTTGGCTTTCCTCATATTCGTCATGCATCATTGCCTGCATTGATAAATGCCCGTACTCTAGGGAAGACGGAGGATGCTGCCCGAATTGATGCCCTCTTATCCTTAATGGCAACGGTTGACGATACATGTATTTTGCACCGTGGAGACTGGGCGAATTTAGTAGAAATAAAAAGCATGGCACACGAGTTTTTAGAAAATGGGGGATTTGCGACAGAACTGGGCAGAGACATTTTTCAATGCTTATCTGCCTACTGCAAATCCAAACGGCTTTCACCAGGAGGAAGCGCTGATTTATTAGCAGCGACAATATTTTTAGTCAGTTAATTACGGAGGTGTTCATGAATGGAAAAACTACAGTTTCAATTTGAAACTTCTAAACCGATTCAGTCCGCCACACATATTGGTGTTGTCGGGTCAGGAGATTTGGAAATTATTATCGAGCCGGTTGAGGGAACGACAACGGAAGTTAGTGTACTTACAGGCAGTGATGGCTTTGGCGAGGTATGGGGAAATGTATTGGAACGTTTTTTCAATCGCTATCCTATCACCGCAAATATTACAATACATGATTTTGGTGCAACACCAGGTGTGGTCCAATTAAGGCTTACCCAAGCATTGGAGGTGCTCAGAATTGAGGAATAGTTTAGTAGAATTGAATGGACGTGAGCGGGCAAAAGCGTTATTGGATAAAGACACTTACCGTGAATTGCTGGGACCTCTTGATAAAATGCAGTCACCGCACCTAGAGCCACAAGGAATCGTTCCACAAAGCGATGATGGTGTTATAATTGCGCGCGGACAAATCAATCAGAAAAATGTTGTCATTATTTCATTAGAAGGTTCGTTTCAAGGCGGCGGTATTGGCGAGGTCAGCGGTGCGAAAATTGCTGGAGCACTTGAACTGGCTTTGGAAGATAATAAACAAGGCAATGCTGTTTATCCGATTATCTTATTTGATACTGGCGGTGTGCGCCTTCAGGAAGCGAATTATGGGCTATTATCAATTTCCGAAATTGCGAATCAAATTGTTGCATTACGTCATTATGTCCCTGTAGTTGGTTTGGTTCCAGGTCGAGTCGGTGCATTCGGTGGCATGTCGATTGTCGCTGAACTTTGCACAACATTGCTTGCCACAAACAAAGCCCGCTTAGGACTGAATGGACCAGAGGTAATTGAGCAAGAGGCTGGTGTTTTGGAATTTGATTCAAGTGACAAGGCATTGATTTGGAATACAATTGGTGCAAAACAACGCGTTAGAACGGGGCTGCTTGATCAAGTAGTAGAAGATGACATGGAGTCGATAGCTGAGGCAATTAAGGTGGCGCTATCTAAAGGCAAAAGACCTGCCAAAACAGAACAGGTTGACTTCCATCTTTCATTACTTAAAGGAATCGATTCTTCTGCAGAATGGAATCCTGAAAAGTATGCAGATTACTTTAAACAGCATCAAGCGGAAAAGCAGGCCGTACCAATGGCGGAAGACGGGAATGCAGACATTTCACAATCAAGAGGCTATAAATGGTTCTCTGAACTGACTGGCATCACTCATCCGACAGGTGCAACACCATCTGTATTAGCGGCCGATGTAATCAAAAATGGTCAATCAGCTCGCTATATTGCGATTGTTCCAGATGCGAATAATCATTTTCCTCGAGCTCGCAATGGGGAAGTAGGACTGCTTGAAGGCTGGACTGCAGCACAAATAGTACGCGATGTTATAAGTCAAGATGCTGATAAAGAAGTCAAACGCCCAATTATCGCCGTAATTGATGTGCCAAGCCAGGCATATGGCTATAAAGAGGAACTGGTTGGCATCAGCTTAGCACTTGCCGCAAGTGCAGATGCGTATGCAACAGCAAGACAAAAGGGTCACCCAGTTATCGGGCTAATTTGCGGCAATGCCATTTCCGGGGCCTTTTTAGCACATGGCTTGCAGTCGAACCGTCTTATCGCATTAGACGATGACAAAATTAACATTCAAGCAATGTCAAAAGCGTCAGCAGCGAGAATAACAAAGCGCACGATCGAACAGCTGGAAAAAGCAACAAAGTCAGTGCCGTCTATGGCGTATGATGTTCACAGCTATCATTCATTAGGACCGCTGTATAAATTACTTACCAATATTAACGCCGATTCACCGACAGAACATGATTTAAAAACAGTAGAACAAACATTGCATGAGGCAATTGCGAGTACAAATGATGCAGCGACTGATTTAAGCTTCCGTCTGCAAACAGACGAAGCAATAAACGGTGGACGTGCTGCAACACTGAAGGTCCGTAAAATGCTGAGACAGCAATGGTAATTCAGCCACATGACTTAATAAAAGTCTCTGATCTATCACTGCTGGAATGGAAGGAAGACAACGAATGGGTCACTGCCTCATTAAGGAGTGCCCCATTCGTTGTCGTGCGCCGAGCAGAACAAACAAATGATTTCATTCCTGTAGGTATCCGAGGCGAGCAACGTAATCAGCGGCAAGCAGCAATATTACATCGCAACGGAATCGAAGAGATTATCACTCCATACATGCTGGCACAACAAAAAAGCTGGAATTTACTTAACGCACAAAGACGAGAACTGCCTGTTTTAAAAAGCATCGATAAAGTGGCAGAAATCATGGGTGACTGGCAATGGGGTCCAACAGGCAGTGCAGGCTTCGAAATAGCAACTGGATACCCAGCATTAAAAGCCACAAGCGACCTTGATATCGTCGTATATGCACCACATCCGATTAATAAAAACGAGGCAATAGAGGTACTGGAGAAATTAGATAGCTTACAAATCCGCGCAGATATCCAAATAGAAACAAATAATGGCGCATTTTTACTGCGAGAATGGATAAATAAACGAACAGACTCATTGATTTTACGCACCCAAAAAGGACCTGAATTAGTTTATAACCCTTGGTAATAGAGGAGGTCTAATAGAAACTAATTATAAGTAAGTGGGGAAATACTTTTCTCTTTAAGCTGTCTACAAACTTATTGTAATTTAGGTTTGCGGGCAGTCTATTTTATTTTTATAGATTATGACTCAAACGCTATATTTACTTTTCACGGAAAGGGCAACGATTTTACTCCCATTAATTCGGAAGTAGGTGCTTTTTTAGTAACATTTTAAAGCTGTTTTTTTATGAAAATTAAACTAAGGTATGTTATAAAATTAGGGTTATATGAGTTGCACAGTCATATATAGTAAGAATATGTGATGATGAGGAGAAGTAGGTTTTCAACTGGAAGGAATGCTTTTAAGAAATGAGGTAAAGTTATATGTTAAGACATTGACCAAACGGGACTTAAGCTGTTTATTCTGATGATTTGGAAAACATTACAGCAATTAGATAGGATACCAATTCGCACAGATAAACAAGTCGAAATAAGAAACGAAGAGCATGGATTAACTAACGAATAATAAATTTTACGTATCCAAATAAATGCAAAATTAATTTAAAAAATAAGCAATAAAGAAAAACCAATTTTGCCACACATAAAGGGAGGAAACCAATATTCCACCTTTTCTTATATACCAATCATAAGTTTCATAGTTTCTATCCCACAATAATAAATCAACCATCTTATCTCAAAAAAGCATCATATCCAAATAAATCTAATATAGATAATTTTCTGAAAATATATTGACTTCTTGTATTCAAGGTAGTAACTTATTGATTAGAAATTGTCGACAATCGACAATGGTGAAGGAGGTTTTAGTGTGGCAGCTACTAATATTCAAGAATTTGTTGATTCGAACAGAACGAAGAATATAGATGAACTTATCGCACTTGTTAAACAAAAGAGTATAAGCTCCAGCGGTGAAGGGATGCAGGAAACGGTAGAAAAGGTATCTGCGCTACTAGAAAGCATTCAAGCTAAAACGCAGGTCATTCAAACTGCTGGTCACCCGATTGTGTTTGGGGAAATAAAAGGACAGCAGGATTTTACTGTCTTATTGTATGGTCATTACGATGTGATGGCACCAGATCCTGTTGATGCATGGGTTAGCCCGCCATTTGAGCCAAACGTAAGAGATGGCCGCTTGTATGGCCGTGGTGTTGGTGATAATAAAGGGCAGCTAATGGCGCAATTGCTTGGGATAAAGGCTTATTTAGAAATACATAAACAGCTTCCTTTTCATGTGAAATTTGTGTTTGAAGGAGAGGAAGAGCAAGGCAGTGCAAACCTTGGAAGCTTTGTCGAACAGCATAAGGATGATTTATTAAAATCAGATTTAGCGATTTCCATCGACGGCTCGTGTCATGAAAGCGGCGCACCTGTGCTTCGTCTTGGTGTTCGCGGAATGTTATATATAGAGCTTGAGGCAGTTTCTGCAAGCCAGGATAATCATTCTGGAAACACTGGCAATATTATTAAAAATCCTGCTTGGAAGCTAGTGGAATTATTGTCACAAATGCAGGGTAATGATGGCAAGGTGGCAATTAAAGACTTCTATAAAGGCGTACAAGCACCAAATGAGCAAGAAAAAGCGATATTAAATCAGATTCCATATGATAATGAAACATTAGCAGCTAAGATCGGGCTACCTAACCTGACACTCTCCCAAGAAGAATACTTCACAAAATTAATGTATGAACCAACCCTAAATATCTCAGGTATTAACAGTGGTTATGTTGATGCAGGCGCAAAAACGGTTATTCCATCAAAAGCATTGCTGAAATTAGACATGCGTCTTGTCGGCAAGCAAAATCCTGATGAAATCTATCAAAATATCGAAAAAATGATTGAACCAATTGAAGGCGTTTCTGTTATAAAAATGGTTTCCACTCCTCCGTCTAGTACAAACATTGATTCCATTTTTGTTAAGCCAGTATTGGCAGCACTT
>Ga0209463_1002443_pt1 | contig 10250 bp, 8 predicted proteins | sample AgamicMgSfrz_FD_187169 | JGI IMG/M metagenome (GOLD analysis project Ga0209463, IMG submission 187169) | Agave microbial communities from Guanajuato, Mexico - Mg.Sf.rz (SPAdes) (version 2) | ecosystem: Host-associated > Plants > Phyllosphere > Phylloplane/Leaf | place: Guanajuato, Mexico... | reverse complement strand
GTTATTCCCCGTTCCAAATCTATCAGTTGTTCATTTAAATCTTCCATTACTTGATGGACCGCTTTCTGATTCTCGATGGTTGCTTCTTTGCTCAGTTGATTGATCGTTTTATTTAGAACAATTTTATAAGCCTCCTCGGAGGTTAGCCGCTCATCTTTGAATTCAATCGGTGACTTTACCAGTAATGGCAAGAGAACCGTAGCCAAGCTAACGCTTAACAATATAACGCAAGCTGCGATAAACAAGACTGTATTACGCATCGGGAATAAAGTGTCATCCCGCATGAAATATGGTATGGATAAAGCTGTAGCTAATGTAATGGTTCCATGAATGCCGCAAACGGATGTCAAAAATGCAAATCGGGATCTTGTAACATTCTCCTCTTCGGTGTCATTGCTATCTTCTGGATGAACCCTGGACATAATGAATTGCTCTAATGGATTCACTCTGTTTTTTGTAAAAGTATCGTGCAGGATGTATACCCATATAAAACGGATCACCAATAATAAAAGAACGATCAAGACACTTATCCCAAAAAGAATGCCCCTATTTAAGTTGGACTCAATTTCCTGATAAACACTCGGCAACATAAATCCTAACAAAGCAAATACAAGTCCATTCAAGACATAACCTAATACAGACCATGTATTAGTTGATACAATTTGCAATTTAGTCGTGGAACTCTGAAGGCGATCTCGCTCGATGCCATGAATTACACCTGCAGCAACCACTGCCAAGATTCCGGAAACATGGAATTCTTCAGCTGCCATATAGATGGCAAAAGGCGTAATTAGTTCAATGACAATGGACATTGGGATTTCTTCAAGTCCATGAACCCGTAAAAATAATCGTAATTTAACGATTAAATAGCCCAATAGGGTCCCTATAAAGATACCGCCTAAAGCTACAAATATAAAATTAAGCGAAGCATCTTTTATAGAAAACACTCCAGTTAAGGCAGCAGCCAGGGCAACTTTAAAAGCGACGATTCCAGCAGCATCATTGAAAAGTGATTCACCTTCAAGGATGGGCATCATATTTCCAGGCAATTTCAATCCTTTTGTAATCGATTGTACCGCTACCGCATCCGTAGGGGTAATTGTTGCCGCTAAAGCAAAAGCAACAGCCATCGGCATATCAGGTATTAACCAGTGGATGAAAAAGCCTCCTGCAAAAACCGTCACAAACACTAACCCAAAGGCTAATAACAGAATGGGCTTACGCAATTCAAGCATTTCTTTACGAGACGTATTTTTTCCTTCTGTAAAGAGCAGGGGAGCAATGACACAGATCATAAATAATTCTGAATGAAAATCAAATGATAATTGAAATGGTAGTAATGAAAACACTGCTCCCATGGATATCTGATATATCGGAAGTGGGATACGAGGCCAAATAGCATTTAATATTGTAGCGAGTATTGTGGACACCAATAATCCGAGCAATGTGATTAAGAATGACATAGAACCTCCCTTATTTTCTAATGTTTTAGTCTGATTGCCCATGAAACTTATAAAAGAACAGAGGCATTTTAAAAGCAATATCCATCCTTTAAAAAATAAACCCTATTTTATGGTCCTATGTAGCTTGTTCAAAAAAAAATACTTAGCCATAGACAGTGTTTTCGACTAATATATAGCCTCGGTTTTTGATATACCCCTTAGTCATTAATTACAAACAGGATATCACAAGAGTTTACTGTCTATTCAAAATCAACATATAACATAGCTTTTCCATGAAAATTAGTTCATGTCGGAAACAGGATTTCCTGTATAAAATACCCTTAATGAAGAAACATAGAAAAATGGAGTTAGAGCGACCTGCAAAAAAATGGGGGTATTCAGCTTGATTCGTAATATGGGCAAATTGTTAAGAAAAAAGAAAGAAAAAAAATCCCTGATGCAAAATGATTACCTGGATTCCAAGCCTTCAGATTCACTTGATGTGAATTTCAATCAAAATGTAGAAACACTTCGTTCTGTTTATGATAATTGCTCGGATGTCATGTTCCGCTCGTTCTTACTTTTCGGAAAGACGCGGGCGATGCTCATTTACATTGCGGGACTCTCGGACATCGAGGCGATAGAGCAATATGTGCTATCTCCACTCATGCAGGAGTCATCAAAAGAACCACAACCATTACATGAGTTTATTGAACATAAAATGCCCGTTCCTAAAGTGGTAAAAGTGAATATGGTGGCGGATTGCATTGAATCGATTTCCTCTGGAAACCCGATCCTTCTATATGAAGGGGAAAGTGATGGATTTTCTTTAGGATTGTCCAAATGGGAAAAGCGGGCCATTGAAGAACCTGTGGCAGAGGGGGGAGTTAGGGGGTCGCGAGAGGGATTTATTGAATCTCTAGAGGTAAATACGTCCCAATTGCGACGTATTATTAAAAGTCCTGCCCTTAAAATACAATCGATGAAGATTGGAACTCTTACCAGGACGAATGTTTCAATTGCTTATATTGATGGACTTGCGGATAAAACACTGATTGAAGAGATTAAAACTCGGTTGGAACGAATTGAAATAGACGGTATTTTAGAAAGCGAGTACATCGAGGAAATGATCGAGGACAATCCGTTTTCACCTTTCCCTCAGATCATGTCGACAGAACGGCCGGATGTAGCCTGTGCCAGTTTGCTGGAGGGACGGGCTGTCATTCTTGTTGAAGGAACCCCTTTTACATTAATTGCACCAATATCCTTCTTTTCTTTGATTCAATCACAAGAGGATTATGCTCAACGTTTTATGGCAGGCACTTTTATCCGTTGGTTACGATATTTTTTTATGGGATTATCCCTTTTGCTTCCATCACTTTATGTTGCTATTTTGACATTCCATCAAGAGGCGGTCCCGACCGCACTCCTGCTAAGCGTAGCAGCATCCCGGGAATCGGTCCCTTTTCCTGCAATAGTAGAGGCATTGGCTATGGAAATTACATTTGAAGCACTAAGAGAGGCAGGGGTTCGCTTGCCGAAGCAGGTAGGTTCTGCCGTCAGCATTGTTGGAGCGCTGGTGATTGGTCAAGCTTCCGTACAAGCGGGGTTGGTTTCAGCGCCAATGGTCATTGTCGTTGCAATTACGGGAATCGCTTCTTTTATGATGCCTCGCTATATTGCCGGAATTGCTTTCCGGATGCTGCGTTTCCCGATGATGCTGCTTGCCGGTACCTTAGGACTGCTTGGCATCATGATGGGGATCATCGCCATAGTCATTCACTTATGCAGCTTACGTTCCTTTGGCGTTCCATACTTAGCGCCACTGGCACCGTTAAAAGGTAAAGAGCTGAAAGATGTGCTGTGGAGAGCCCCTTGGTGGAGGATGGATTCACGCCCGCGCCTCACAGGGGAATCTAATGCATACCGTCAAGCCCCGGAACAGAGTCCAAATCCAAAAAGGGGGAGTGAAGAGGAGTGAATAATGGCTGGAGGCGAAAAAGGATATTGGAGAAAGGAAAGAGGCGTCATTTCATGAAAAGCGTCCTTCTTTTGCTCGTTATTTGTGGAACGACCCCTTTTTTAAGCGGTTGTTGGGATCGAATAGAAATCACTGATTTGGCGATTGTCACAGCAGCCGCCATCGATAAGAAGGATAATGATCAAATCGAACTATCCGTCCAAGTCTTTATTCCAAGTTCAATTACCAGTGGAGGCGGTCAAGGAGGGAGCAGTCAAGGGGGGAGTGGGGTTACGACAATGGTGAGAAATGAAAAAGGCGCCAATATTTCAGATGCATTGTCTAAGCTTCAAAGCAAGCTTCCGCGAAAAATATTTTGGGGACATTGTAAAGTATTTGTATTCGGTGAAAAGTTAGCGAAAAAAGGAATTCAAGAGCAACTTGATTTTTTACTGCGCCATCCGCAGCCAAGAGAGAAAGCAAATATGTATGTCAGCAAAGGGGATGCAAAGCCTATCCTTGAATCTTTGCCACCCCTGGAAAACTATTCAGGGGAAGTGCTGAGAGAACTATCTGATTTGCATATTGGGATGCTGGTCACAATGCAGGATTTAGATGAAATGTTAACCGGTAGGCCTCAAGCGGCCGCAATTCCAATCGTTAAAATATTGCCGCCAGCGAAAGGGCAAACGAAATTACAGGGAATTCCTTACATTGTCGGGACAGCCGTGTTCAAAAAAGATAAAATGACTGGGACGATGACTGAAAAGGAAACTAGAGGGCTATTGTGGTTAAGGGATGAAGTGGAATCATACACCGTGACCTTCCAACCCAAAGGGGCGAAAGGGAACATATCTTTAAGTCCAGTGTCAGCCAAAGTCAAGATCATTCCGCAAATTATCAATGAAAAATGGAAGTTATTAGTGAAAATAAATACAGATGGAGCTGTTATACAAAATGGAACGAATTTGAACCTTTCAAATCCTAAGTCTCTAAAAGCTGCAGAACGAGCATATCAAAAAGATATAGAAAAACGCATCGAGATGGCTTTTCTGCATACTCAGGATAAGAAAGCGGACATTTTAGGATTGGGTAAAGATTTCTATCGGAAATATCCTAAACAGTTTAATAAGGTAGATAACCACTGGGATGAGATATTCGCGGAAATGGAAGTGGAAGTCGATGTTGCGGCCCATATTCGAAGACAGGGCTATATAAACAAACCGGCGGCGTTGTCTGAGAAAGAGGTGAAGGATAAGTGAGATGGGGGGCTTTTATTTGTACAACCGTGATCGTAGCTTTAATCATTTTGTTTGAATGGCCAAAAATGAAACAAAATCCTAAAAAAGATAAAGTGGCATTTCTTACACTGCTCCTCACTGGCTTGGTTCTATCCATGTTCAATCTCCCACAGATGTCAGGACCCACTCAATGGGTGGAAACTCTTTTCAGGCCATTTGGAGAGTTTATGGAAAAGTGAGTCTATTAGTGGGTGTTGCGGGATTAATTTCATTCTATTAAGAAAGGAGGAAGCAGATGGAGAAAGGGAAAATTTCATCTCTGCAGATGGCATTCATGTTGTATCCGGCGATTGTGGCAACGGCTATTCTCGGGGTTCCCAGCATCACCGCCAAATATGCCAAAACTGATTTATGGCTGTCCCCCATTTTTGCTGCGCTGATAGGGTATCTGACGGTGTATATTGCTTATAAACTGCACAAACTTTATCCAAAACAAACGGTGATCCAATTCAGTGAACAGATCATTGGTCGGATTCCGGGGAAAATTCTTGGTTTTTTATTCTTGTTTTTTTATATCCAGAACGCGGGGCTAATCCTTAGAGGCTACGCAGAATTTGTTATCACCTCTTTTCTGGTACGTACCCCGCTTGGTGTGATCATGGCATCGATGGCTCTCCTCTGTGCTTTTATCGTACGCGGTGGTATTGAGGTGTTGGGAAGAGCTGCCGAATTGTTTTTACCGGTTTTCATTTTTCCAATCATTATCGTAATCCTTTTGCTGATTCCTGATCTTGAAGTCAAGAATATATTCCCGATATTGGCGGATGGAATGATGCCTCCAATCAAGGGTGCGATTGTACCGGGTGGATGGTTCAGCGAGTTTTTCCTGATCATTTTTCTCCTTCCTTTTTTAGCGGATATGAAAAAAGGGATGAAATCCGGGATGATGACTGTGTTTGCCGTGATGATGACGTTAATTGTGGTTAATCTCATGGTTCTTTTTGTACTTGGGTCAACAACATCCACAAAGCTTTATCCCTTGATGAATGCATCTCGGTACATCAGTTTTGCCGACTTTTTTGAACATGTGGAGTCCGTCGTCATGGCGGTATGGATAGTGGGAGCGTTTGTGAAAATTTCCGTGTTTTATTATGTATCTGCCTTGGGTACAGCGCAGTGGCTGAATCTCTCCGACTATCGGCCCGTTGTATGGCCGGTTGGGATTTTGATTGTTGTATTCAGTCTTTGGTCGTTGCCTAACTCGATAGATGTTAGCCGTAATGATATCAATGTCTTCCCTTTACAAGGAATTTTGATGCAAACGATCATTCCTATCTTATTGTTGGTGATTGCTGTTGTAAGGAAAAGAAATCGTAAAGGAACCGAAACCGGCTGACTTGGCGTTTATCGATAAGGTGCAATCTATGTTCGGACTCGCGCAAAGGGCAGGACCAACTGAATGGATTGCATCACTTTTTTAGCCGTTTAAGGGGTTTATGAAAAAAGTAAATCATCAGTGGGTTGCGTGATTTCGAATTTCCATACTATCACGGAAAGGAGGAAGATGATGGAGAAAGGTAAAATTTCAGCTTTACAAATGGCATTCTTGATGTATCCGACGATTATAGCTACGGCTGTTCTCGGGGTTCCAAGCATCACAGCCAAATATGCCAAAACTGATTTATGGATTTCCCCCATTTTGGCGTCTCTCATCGGGTATGCGACGGTATATATCGCTTATAAACTGCACAAACTTTATCCGAAACAAACGGTTATCCAATTTAGTGAACAGATCATTGGTCGGATTCCGGGAAAAATTCTCGGTTTTTTATTCTTGTTTTTTTATATCCCGATCACAGGGCAAATCCTAAGAAGTTATGGGGAATTTATTGTCGACTCTTTTCTGGTCAAAACCCCGATTAGCGTGATCATGGCATCGATGGTACTCCTCTGTGGCTTTATCGTACGCGGAGGGATAGAAGTGTTGGGGAGAGCTGCCCAATTGTTTGTTCCTGTTTTTATCTTTCCAATCCTCCTCTTAATCATCCTACTGGGCGCAGATCTTGAATTTAAGAATATATTTCCGATATTGGGGAATGGAATGATGCCTCCAATCAAGGGTTCGATTGTACCGGGTGGATGGTTCAGCGAGTTTTTTCTGATGATTTTTCTCCTCCCTTTTTTAACCGATATGAAAAAAGGAATGAAATCCGGGATGATGACTGTGTTTGCCGTGATGATGACGTTGGTTGTGGTGAATCTTATCGTTCTTTTTGTACTCGGATCAACAACCGCCAACAAGAATTATCCCATGATGAATGTATCCCGGTACATCAGTTTGGCTGACTTTTTTGAACATTTGGAGTCCGCCATCATGGCCATATGGATAGTAGGGGCGTTTGTCAAAATTTCCGTTTTTTATTATGCGGCTGCTTTAGGTACCGCGCAGTGGCTGAATCTCTCCGACTACCGTCCGGTTGTATGGCCAATAGGGATTTTGATTGTAGAATTCAGCTTTTGGTCGTATTCTAGCTCCATGGATGTCAGTCGCTATGATATCATCGCCTTCCCTTTTCAAGGCGTTTTGATGCAAACGATCATTCCTCTCATATTGTTGGGAATTGCTATGATCAGTAAAAGAAATAGACAGAGAAAGGGAAGCAAATCAAGCTAAGCTTTTCTGCCGATTTTTGATATTTGCTTTAAAAGGAGCTCTATCTTAATGTTAAAACGAAGTTGTTTGAAAGGTATGAGACCCCTGCTTAGAAAAGCACTTCCATGGGAGAACCCGCAGACGCAATGGCGCCGAGGGCCCTACGTTCCAATCAACGGCCAAATTTAAAAACTTATAAAATGTAGAAAGACTCAATTATTATGGAGTTTGTCCACAGTCTGAAACCATTCCGATTCCGAATGGTTTTTTTGCTGCGGGTTGAAAACTGGAAATCATCGGATGTACTTTGCAAAAGTTTAAAAAAATTAACAATTTTTTTCAAACCGTTTGGAAGTTTGTCCCGTTATCTATAGTACAAAGGCTTTTTGGAAGGGAGAGAAGAAAGACTTGAAAAAGGTCATCTTTGTCGGGTGGATATCATTGATGCTAGTACTGTTAGGATTTTCACCGGAAATGGATTCGAATCGGGGGCATGCTGTCAACGATGTCGTAAAAGTTTACGGTCCAGGTGGCCCTCTTGGACCTATCAAGGAAGTGGCGGAACGATTCACCAAAGAAACGGGGATAAAAGTTGAAGTAACAGCGGGACCCGAAGAAAAATGGATTGATCAAGCTAAACGGGATGCAGATGTCATTTACGGAGGGTCCGAATATATGCTGACTGAATTCATGCATGATCATCCGGAGGTCCTTGATGGAAAAAACCGTACAGAATTGTATGCACGGTCAGCTGGAATCCTGGTTAGAAAAGGAAACCCAAAGAATATCCAGTCATTGGAGGATTTAACGAAGAAGGGCGTAAAGATTGTAGATGTTAATGGAGCCGGGCAACTGGGGCTATGGGAAGATTTGGCTGGAAGAAAAGGATTGATCCCTGGAATTAGCAGGAATATTGACATTTCAGTGAAGTCCAGTGCAGAAGCTATCGATCTATGGAAGGCAAATTCTAAATTGGACGCCTGGATTACTTATGAATCCTGGCATTACCGTCTGGCGGATGTGACGGACCTGGTTCAGCTCCCTGAGGAAGACAAGCTCTATAGAGGAACCCCGATAAGCATAACAAGTAAGAGTGATAACAAGAAAAAGGCAAAACAATTCATTGATTATCTTAAAACGGAAAAATCCCATCAAGTATTTCAAAAATGGGGATGGAAGTAAAGTTCATGAGGAGTGAGAGTATATGAAAAAGTGGATGGTATTTTCAGTGTTTATGATGGTCCTAGTTTTGGCGGCATGTGGAAATGAAGCTGATGAATCACCCCAAAATGATCAAGTGGTCAGTGGTACTGCCGATGAAAAACCGGTAACCCTAAAATTATTGGAAAGTGAAACAACAGGCGAATACCTGGCTGATTCCAAGGGAATGACGCTTTACTTTTTCAAGAATGATAAATCAGGAAAAAGCAATTGCATGGGTGATTGTCTCAAAAAATGGCCGCCGTTCATGGAAAGGGATTTTGCTGTCCCTAAGGGATTTGAGGAAAAAGACTTTGGAACCATGAAAAGAGAAGATACAGGGGAAGAGCAGGTAACCTACAAAGGATTTCCACTCTACTATTTTGTGAATGATAAGGCAGCGGGAGATGTCAATGGCGAAGGTGTGAAAAATGTTTGGTATATTGTAAATAACAAGACGGTTTTTCCAAAATAAGAAAAAAGGGACGATCACTGATGGTCGTTCCTGTTACACGTTTTTTCCAAATTTACTTGTGAGGAGTTGCAGGTGCGATTGAAAGAAAAACTTGATAAGGAATTGATGGCATTAGTCATGAAAAAGCATCGTCCTGCTCTGGAAGAACTTTATGACCGGCATATTAAATTAATCTATGGTTATATTTTTAAGTTCACAAATGGAAATGCTGAAAAAACTAAGGAGATTGTACAGTTGGTCTTTTTAAAGCTCTGGACCACAAAAAGCAGTTACAATTCCGAAAAGGGACACTTTGTAAGCTGGCTTTTGACCGTTACACGGAATGTGTGTGTGGATTACGTCCGTAAAGACAGCGTTCATATCCGGAATAACAAACACATGGACATGAGTCATCCAATAGACATAGAAGATCCTAATAATGATATAGAAAATGGGCTATTGCACAGTGAAATTGCCAATGCAAAAAGTAAGTTGAGCAAGCCGCAAAAAAGGCTGATTGATTTACTATATTGGAAAGGGTACTCGTTAACGGAAATTGCCAAAATTGAAAATGAACCGGTTGGTACCATCAAGAGCAGACTTCACCAGTCGCTTAAATTGTTGAAAAAGCATTTGGAAGTAGGTGGTTTGTAAATGAATACAGAGTGCGCTAACCTGCTTTCATTTTTATCGGGTGAACTGGGAGAAAAAGAAAAAAAAGCATTCACGGAACACTTAAGGCAATGCTCTGAATGCACTAGGGAGTATGAACAAATGACAGAAGCCTGGAATTCATTGAAATGGGATTTCGAAGAAATGGAACCTTCTTCTTCCCTGAAATCAGAGGTCATGAATTTTGTCTTTGAGACTGATGATGAAGTTCTGGTGCGAAAGGAAAAGAATTGGAGTGGTTTTTTCTTTAAGCAGTTTACACCAGTCACTTCTGGTCTTTTGTTGGCTGTTCTGGTTTTGGTATTTGTGCTGTTATATTCCAATATTCAACTGAAAAAAGAACTTGCAGCTATCAATCTGCCAATGGAGGTTAAAACGTCGCTATCTTTGCAGCCTGCCGATAAGACCGCTGTAAATATGAATACGGACGGGGCTGCATACATTTTGCAGCAAGGTGACGAAAGAAGGTTAATCGTGCAAATTCAGAATTTGCCTAGCCTTCAAGAGTCCGAGGTGTATCAGGTGTGGTTGCTGAAAGATGGAAAACGGAGAAATGCAGGAACTTTCAAGCCTGATGAAGCAGGTACAGGATCATTGACATACAAACTGTCCATAGATGATAAATTCA
>Ga0209463_1002442_pt1 | contig 10250 bp, 23 predicted proteins | sample AgamicMgSfrz_FD_187169 | JGI IMG/M metagenome (GOLD analysis project Ga0209463, IMG submission 187169) | Agave microbial communities from Guanajuato, Mexico - Mg.Sf.rz (SPAdes) (version 2) | ecosystem: Host-associated > Plants > Phyllosphere > Phylloplane/Leaf | place: Guanajuato, Mexico... | reverse complement strand
ATGCACTTAAAGGTAAGATTAGAGAATCAGACTCTTCTTATCGTGATTTAGCTGATCGCATTGGTATGAGCCCAACTACGTTAAGCGATAAAATCAATGGTTATTCTGTATTTGATACAGTGGAAGTCGATAAGATTGTGCATGAATTACGCATCGATCCAAATGAAATTGTGAAGTTTTTTTTTCCTCTTATTTTGCGAAACGCAAAAAATAACATTGCATAGGAGGGTAATAACATGAAACAAAATGCAATTGAGATTACTCTTCCCGAAGATTTATTGAGAAATTTGGTTCAGGAGGAAGTGAGAAGATTACTTAAGGAAAAAGAAGAAATTGGCACCATTTGGGATATGCAAAGACTTAGCAAAGAATGGTCTAGGTCAGATGAATGGATTAGAAATAACTTTCTTTACGAAATGGAAGAAAAGCAGATTGCTATTAAAGAAGGGAACAAGTGGATGTTTAAAGCTAATGAGGCAAAACGTTTTATTGATGACTGGTTCTTAAAACGGACCAGTTAATAATATAACACTCAATAAATATCTAGGAGGTGAGTTAAATGAAAATCAAACCAGTTGAATGGCTTCAACTAAGCACAAATGAAAAGCAAAGCTTATTGAAAGGAGCTAGAAAATAATGTGTGACAGTACAAAATGTGATGATTGTGGAAAATTCAGCGCAATACTTACTCAAGTAGTTGTTGGATGGTACGTATGCATTCCTTGTAAAGAAAAGCGTGAGAAATAGCCTTTTCTTTTAAGCACAACGCGAAATTTGAAGAATGTTTTAAGTTCTAATTTAAGGAGGTGATACATATTGGTCGGGAAAGTTACTGTTTGGTACATGACTGAAGAAGAACGGTTGGCATATATAGAAAAGCATCCAATTGTCCCTTATGAACAAACAAGTGGTCAAACTTTCGGTATAAAAAACTTAGAAAAGTTGAAAGCTTCTTCAAAAAAGGGAGCACTAACTACTAAAGAAAAATGGGCAAGAAGCAAAGGGGATGAGCATTATGGCGTACAGCAATGAACTTTACCGTTATGTAACTGACGGCGACCTTCATAGAAAGCTGGATAGTGTACCACATTCCACCAACCTAAGAGATGTAGTCACTGTTGGACACATGATTGAACATTACTCAAAAAACAATGCTTAAGGGGAGATAGCAATGAACGCAGCACAGATGAGAGTAAAAGCTAACCTGAATTCACACAAGGTCGCAGAGAAAATGAAGCTTGCAGTAATTCAGAAAGCGAATGAAGAAATTCATGCGAAAGCTGGTCAGGGGTTTTTAAATGCTGGAATTCAAATTCTTAATAACCAAGTGTGGCAGCAATACAACTTAACTGAGGCAGTTTGTCTTTACTATATAGAACGTGGTTTTAAGGTAGGTAAGTTTTCGTTCGTTGGTGCTACCCATCTTACAATTTCATGGGCTGATGAGGACGAAGTTAATGAGTAACCTTGAGCATCCAATGATCACCCGTATAAATGCCACTGGTTATCCTTCAAAGGATGTTGAACCTGTAGAAGATAAACATGCTGGGTCTGATTACTTTGGTAATGAAATTTTTGTCGGTGATGACATCGTGGAACATGATGGAGAAATTATTTTAGCTGATAGTTTGGAAGATTACTTGACTGATGTATTGGAGTTTAAATTCAGGAAAGCGACAGGTGATGAGGAATGAAAAACGGTAAAAAGCCAACTCGTCGTCAAAAAGGAATCATTAAGTTATCTGGCCTTAATCCTGAAAATTGGCTTATATACAAAGCAAATGGGGACAGGCTGTCATTGGTACACAGATACACTGGCACAACTCGAAAAGTATTTAAGGAATAAAAAAAGAACCACTTTGCAGAGTGGACTCCTAAATAGTTGTTATAGTCAAAACCATCTTATGGTAAATGCCTAAAAAAATCAAGTGGAGGCACAAAATGAATATTAAATTTAAACATTTGAAAATAGAAAACTTTAAAAATCACAATCAATTAGAAATGCTTTTTGAAGATATCACGAATATCTTAGGCCGTAATGGAGTTGGTAAAACAACAATTGGAGATGCAATTACTTATCTTCTTTTTGGCACAGATATTCTCGGAACAAAGTTAGATCCGAAACCAATTGGGAAAAATAACGAAACCAAGGTGGAGCTGCTGCTTAATATTGATGGAACAGATTTTCTTCTGGGGAAGACACAAAAGAAAACTGCTAAACCTTTTATCAATGAAGTTCCAAAGACTGCAACAGAATTCAAACAATTTATTGACAGTCTATTTGATAAAAGTTTGTTTTTATCACTATTTTCTCCAATGTTCTTTTTTACACAGCATTGGCAGGAACAAAGAAGCTTATTGCTTAGTTTTATCAGTGAACCATTAAACAAAGATGTGTTGAAAGTAATGAGTAAGGTGCAAGCAGAAACTCTGGGAGAGAATTTGAAAAAGTATTCACTTGATGACTTAGAAAAGAAGCATCGTGACCGTTTTAATAAAACAGATAAAGCATATGAGCGGGCTGCTGAACGTGTTCTTACTTTAAATGAACAGTATGAAAAAATCGCTAAACAAGGAACCCCGAATATCGAAACTATAAAAAAAGAAATAGATGTTCTAATAAGCAAAAGAGACAAATTGGATGAGGATAATCAAAAGGAATACCAAACTCAAATCGAAAGAAATAAAATCCAATCTCAAATCGATTCATTGGAATTGCAAATCACTCGTCAGAAACAACTGTTAGCACAAATCAAAGAAGAAGCTATTGCAGAAACATGCTCAACATGTGGACAATCCTTAGAAAATGAATCAATTCAAAAAGTAAAGGATGATCGCAGGGAGAGATATAACAAGGAAGTTCTAACAGGTAAAGATTTGGTTAAGCAATACAATCTTTTAATAGAAAAGCTCACTTTACTACCTGAGCCAAAAACCATTGACAGAAGCAAATCATTTGAACTTGATGAACAAGTGACAGCCTTGCATACTCAGTACAACCTTGCAAATCAAGCTCAAACAATAAATCAAGATATGGAAGATGCTAAAGCTAATGCAGAAAAGATTCGTGTAGAACGGAATGATTCGGTAAGCACTATAGATGCGATAAAGGCATTTAGAGCAAAGAGAACTGATCTAATGGTAAGTAAAGTTGATGATCTATTCAATACAATTTCAGTCCGATTATATGAACCCTTAAAGAATGGTGAAGAAAAACCAACATTTGAAATTGAGATGGATGGAAAGCCTTATAGCAAGTTATCTACTGCAGAGAAAATTAAAGCAGGATTGGAATTAATCGAAGTCTTATCAACCCAATCCTCTGTTATTACTCCTACATTTGTAGACAATGCAGAATCAATTCTTAATTTTGTTAAACCCACAGGGCAGTTAATAGTGGCCAGAGTTGCAGATAAAGAGTTTGAAATCAAAACAGATTCATTAAAGGGGGAAAAAGTTAATGAGTAATAACCAGTTAACAATGTATCAAGAATTGGCATTCGGTGAACTAACTGAACAGGATATTGTAACGATTAGGGAAACAATTGGTAAGGAATGTAATGAGTCACAATTTAAATTATTTATGGCAATTGCTAAGAGTTCAGGTGCTAATCCTGTTCATAATGAAATTTACCCAGCAGTAAGGGGTGGCCAATTAACTATTCAATTTGGAATTGATTATTACGTTCGCAAATCAAAAGAAACAGATGGTTATTATGGATATGATGTTCAACTAGTACACGAAAATGATGTGTTTAAAATGCATCAAGAAAAAGATGAAGATGGCAGATACTTCATGGTGATTGATGAACACTCATTTCAATTTCCTAGAGGAAAAGTTGCTGGTGGTTATGTTTTTGCTTATAGAGAAGGATTCAAACCATTTACTGTAATTATGGATGCTGAAGAAGTGGAACATTATAAGCGCTCAAACATTGGAATGCAAAAGACAATGTGGAATAACAATTTTAATGACATGTTCAAAAAGCATATGGTTCGTAGAGCTTTAAAGGCAGCATTCAACCTGAATGAGGAAGAAGAGCCTATTGCTCATTCTGCTGAACCAGTTGGAAATGAATCAAGGGAAAGAATTGATATTACACCAAATACAGAAGAATCTTTTCAGGAGTTTAACGAAGAAGATGAATTGTCGAAAACATGGGATGAAATAAACAACAAATTAAAATCTGCAAACAAACCAAAAAGTTTTCTTACGGAATTGATTAAAGAACAATTCAATAAAAAGCCTGCAGATTTGAACTTGCAGCAAGTAACGGGATTATCCAGATTGATTGATTTAAAGATTAATGAAAAACAGCCAGTAAATGAGGAATTACAATTTGAATTTGAACCAATTGATTGATGATGGAAGAAACACCTATACACAAAGTTTTACTTCCAGAATGGATATGGGAACAAGCAAAAGATAATAAGGACTTTCAACAATTAATCTTAAATTACATGAAAAGATATCCTCACTATTCAGTAAAGAGTGTGAAGGATGGCATGGCTATTTGCCATAGGAAGTAGGTGAGACAATGCCCGAAGCCATTTATTTTCCTGTACACGCTGGACTCCTTTCACCTCAGCATAAAGAGAATATAGGCAATGCCTTATGGGAGTTTCTCTGGATGATCTCCAAGACTACGAAGGAAATGAAGGATGAAGAAGGAGAAACTTGGGGCATTGTTCTTGGTGGAAAACCTATTAAGCTATCTGAAATTGCTGAGGAAATTGGCAGTAGTGAAAGAACTATCCAAAGGAACATTGTTAGGTTGAAGAACTTTGGATATATAAAAGCAACAAAAGCTCCATACGGGGAAATTTTTAAGGTGAAAAATTCTAAGAAATTTTATAAAAACAGACATGACAAATCTGTCGTACCTGATAAAAAGAGAGACGACAAAAGTGGCATGTCTCCAGAGGAGAGAGACGACAAATATGGCATGTCTGAACCGAGAGACACGACAGATTTTGTAGGGAGACACGACAAAAGTGGCATGTCTAATAAGATAAAGAAAGATAAAGAAATAAGTAATGATAAAGAAGTAACAACAAGATATAAAGAGAACGAGGTTGATGTTGTGGAAAATAATCCAATTGTTGAATATGAAAAATTCTTTGGTTTTCCATCCGCTGTTCTGATTCAGGAATTTAATTATTGGATTGATGAATCACAATTTCAAGAACCGGAAGCTATCTTATGTGAAGTGATTAAACAGGCAAGCAAACAGGCACCAAGAAATGCAGGTGTATATGTAAAAGCCATTATCAAGAAATATCACGATATGGAGTTATTCACTCTAGATGCTGTCTTAGAATACAACAGAAAGTTTGAAGAAAATCGGAATGGTGGTGGTCATAGTGGCAACCGATATAGAAACAATCCTAAAGAAAATTCAGCAAAGGCAGAAGCCGAACCAACTACAGTTCCAGTTGGCAGGGTTAGAAGAAAACAAATATAAATGCAAAGTATGTAAGGACAAGCACTTGATTATCTACCGAGTTCATAAAGACACGGTTTGGAAAGAAGAGCACTTTCAAGTGAAAGGCAAAAATGAAACTAGATCTGTTCCAAATGAAATGGTGCCGGAAGATGATTTTCTTGCTGGTAAAGTATGCAGCCCTGCTGAAGCTTGGCAATGGAAGGATACTTACTCTCAAAAGTGTGATTGTGTGATAGCCATAAAAACAAACAGAATACTTAAGTCCAGTGAGATTACGGAAGCATTCAAAAGTAAGGGATTTAAGAACTTTGTTACAGACGGAAAGCCGCAAGTCATTAAAGAAGCACTTGAATGTGCTGTAGAGTATTATCATTCATTCCGTGAAATCAGGTTCACAGAACAAAACAGTATGGCGTTACTTGGTTCACCTGGTTCTGGTAAGACACACTTGCTTACAGCTTTATCTAACAACTTAATGTCTAAGAAGCAAATTGGAGTATTGTATTTCCCATATGTAGAAGGATTTACAGACTTGAAGGACGATTTCAACAAACTGCAATCTAAATTAGACCGAATGAAAAAAGTGGAAGTGCTGTTCATAGACGATTTGTTCAAGCCTTTGAACGGAAAGCCACGATTCACAGAATGGCAGTTAGAAATGACATATGAGGTTCTGAACTATAGATACAACAATAAGATGCCGTTTCTCATTTCATCTGAGCTTAGTACAAAAGCCTTAAGAAAAGTGGACCCAGCACTTGCAGATAGGATTATTGAACGTTGCAGCGACTTCACAGTAAACATCACTGGAGAAGACCTTAGTCTAAATCATAGATTGCGAGGTATTGAGAATGTGTGAATTATGCGGTGGAAACAGAGTGGTAAAGGCCATTGGTTCATATTCAGTAATAACCAATCCTTGCCCTTTGTGCCCACCGGAGACAAAGGACGAAAGGGAGTTAAGATTCAACGCTTTGCTTGGAAAATTGGACGGTTTGAATAATGGGAAGGACTAATCACACTGCTCATTACCGAAAGAATAACGGGAAAAAGCGCAGTGACCGTAAGATTACTATTCTCGAAGACTCGGACTTTGAGTTTTGGGAAAGTGAATTAAACATAATTGCTGAAATGTTCACAAGTTATGAAGACATTGAGCACATAGCAGCAGAAATAAATCGTGTGGATCCAGACGAAGTGGTGCTGGCAGTTATTCATTTAGCAAAGGAAAACAAATTGAATAAAAGAAAGGGGAAAAAGCGATGAAAAAATGTTGCTATCAAAACTGTAAAGAAGATGCAACAAGCACTTGGGCTTTGGTTCCATTATGTATACACCATCATAAGTCCATTGAAGAAGAAACAGACAGATATTACACAGAAGATAAGGGGCAGCGCATTCCATATAAAGCTCGTGAGAATTATATGTCAATTGCTGATCAAACCCCTTTTAAGAAAAGGGAGTTGGCACAATGAAACAAACTATTACATTTACGGTTTATGGGGAACCTGTTGCGCAGGGTAGACCAAGATTCAGTACTCAAGGTGGATTTGCTCGTGCATATGATCCAAAGAAATCAAAGGACTTTAAGCAATATGTAAAACTGGCAGCTTCAGACCATCGTCCGCAGTCGCTATTAGACGGTCCACTTGCACTGGAAGTGAAGGTGTTTAAATCATCGCTCAAAAGCTTTTCTCAAAAAAAGAAGAAAGCTGCTGAAGTAGGAGAACTAAGGCCACTCACTAAACCAGATGTTGATAACTTTGTAAAAGGAATTAAGGATGCCCTAAAGTCAATCATTTGGAAAGATGACAGCCAAGTTGTAGACCTACACGTTAGTAAGTGGTACAGCGAGAATCCTAGAGTTGAAGTTACTGTCTCAGAAGTGTCCATGCATGATTGACGATATAAATTTAGATCAAATGAAAGACAATCTTAAAGCAAAACTAATTGACAACGGTTATTTTAAAACTCCTGATGGCAGGCAGCTATATGAACTTACATACCAGGAGCTTAAAAATATATATAAACAATTAAAGGGAGCGATCTAATATGTCGAAGGTACAACTAAATCAAAAGGAACAACATTACGCAGATACTCGTGAAGAAGCAGAAGAAATTGTAACTGATGCAAAAGAAAATGATTCACTCATTATGAATAAAATCAGTGAAAAGTATAACAAATACGGTCAATATTTCTTAGTTGATTTAACATACCAACACAATACTCCTAAAGAAGTCATGGAGAGAAAACCACAAAAGAATGATGTTCCAGAAGGGCAAATGAGTATAGACGATCATGAAGGAATTGGATATTCAGTGGACCAGAAAGGCAATGTAGATGTCCCTGATAATCAGCTTTCAATGGAAACGCTTGATGAGGTAGCAGCTTCCACTGAAGAAGAATTAGATTAAGCAATAAACTCTCCTTCCTTAGGGAGGGAGAGAATCTAATAAATGTGGGAATTACTTCACTTTTTATTATGTTCCATAAAAAAAGAACCAATTAAGGTTCATATGCATATGGATTATTAAACAAAATTTAGGATGCCCAGCAAGGAACTGGATGTTCTGAACCACCACAGTCAGAAATCAAAGGTTTAACTTGATCGCCAAATACTGGTGTTGAGATTGAGAAAACTAATCCAAGAGCTAGTGTGTATTTTAATAAATTCTTTTTCATGTGTTCACCACCTTTTTTGAAAGTAAAAAGTAATACTTAAATTATAACAAATACTGGGATTTGAATAGGGTGAAAAAATCCAAAAATACTAACAAATAACTAGTTGATTCGACAAAAAATAAAAAGCTAAATGAACCACGAAAGACATGAGAACGGATATTAAATGGAATTCTTTCTTGGTTTTTGGGTCGGCCAGGCATTTCTGTTCGTGGTTATGTATTTAGGATTCAGACATCAAGAGAAGAAACAGAGAAGATAACTCATGCCCAATAAAGAAGGTGAATAAATGGAATTGGACTTACAACCCATTACATTAAAAGAAGCTCAGGTGTTTGTTGATGAGCATCATAGGCACAATAGTTCTCCCCAAGGTCACAAATTTAGTATTGGAATAAATGATGGAGAAAAGGTAGTTGGTATAATAATAATCGGCAGACCAATTGCTCGGCACAATGATGATGGTTGGACACTCGAAGTCACTAGATGTTGCGTGTTAGAAGGATATAAAAATGCCAATTCTAAATTGTATGCAGCTGCTTGGAGGGTAACTAGAAACTTAGGTTATGGAAGATTAATAACTTATACATTAAAAAGTGAACCAGGAACAAGTTTGAAAGCTGCCGGTTGGAAGGTAATTGGCGAAACTACTGCAAGACCTAAAGGATGGGACACACCTTCTAGACCAAGGGTAATAGCTGACCGTTATCCAACAGAACAAAAAACAATTTGGGAAATAAGTTGATGTACAACAGAAAAGCTTTAATAAAAGAAAGGAAAGGTGAAGGGATGATTATATATCGGGAACGTAAAAGAGCTATTTTAAAAACACTCAAAAAGCAGCATGGTTTGTCGAAGGCATATGATATGTTTAGAGATTATATAGGTAATCAAAAGCCAATGTGTGCTAGTTGCGGATCTGCAATCTATTATTATAGCGAATGGCAAGAAACAGGATACGAAATTAAACAATGTAATAATTGTTGTTGGATGCACCAAACATTCGGTTCAAGTGATGAATTAGTAACAAAAGGATTTTATTATTACGGCAAAGTTAACGATAGTATCTTTAAAGCATTTAAACGGCAAATAGAAGCTAATGCAGTAGAAAGAAAAAGAATGAGGGTTTTATTCTTGAGTAAAAAGAGATCGCAGCAGAAAAGAAAGTGATGTATATTTGATGAGAAAAAAAATGCATCCTATTGAGAATACATTTTTCGGTGTTTATCCTTTTAGGTCGATTGAGTTACCTAATGTTGGATGTGGAGCTTGAAGCATTTCCATCATCTGTATTGCATTTTGTTGTGTATTATCTAAAGACATTTTAGTTAAAGCGATGCTAACACTTTGACCAAGTGAAGCTTGGTTCATACCAACTGATAAAGCAGCAATATCCAAGAATCTCACCTCCTTTATTACTATCGACAAAACGATGACAACCTTAAATAAATATGGAATTAATTGATGAAAGGGTGAAGATAAATGAAATATTTTGAAGTAAACGAACCATATTATGCATTGATAAAAGCTCAGTCAAAAAAGCAAGCAATGGAGATTTATGCAAAGAAGGTATCAGAAGATAACGAAGGCACTTTGAAAGAAGAAATGATGGAGGTAAAAAGGGATTATGCTTTAGTTAAATTCGATAGGTCTCCAGGTGAAGACGGGCAACTTATTCCTATAATTGAGATTATCGAGACATTCAACAAAGATAAAGCAGAATTACTTGTTATCGATGGTTCCTTATTATAAAAATAAAAAAAGCCAGGATTTCTCCCAGCTGAATTCGAGTAAGTCAATCATATCATAAATGGGGGGAGTCATGTTGAAACAATTGTCCTTTGTGCTTCCTGAAATAGATAGAAAGGCGACACAGATTAGAGTAGAACAGCATTTGGAACAATATCGACTGTTCAAGTACTTAATATTTGAGGAACGAGAAGCCTCTATCACACCTGGTCCGGAAATCAGATATCATGGTCCAACTAATGTAACGAGTGATCAAACTTCAAATATTGCCATATATAATGTAGATCAACAGAAATATAGAGAGAACTTAATCTTCCGTACTGAAAAGGCTGTGGATAGGTTGCCTAAAATGGAAAAGTTCCTCATCCAAGAAA
>Ga0209463_1002440_pt1 | contig 10258 bp, 10 predicted proteins | sample AgamicMgSfrz_FD_187169 | JGI IMG/M metagenome (GOLD analysis project Ga0209463, IMG submission 187169) | Agave microbial communities from Guanajuato, Mexico - Mg.Sf.rz (SPAdes) (version 2) | ecosystem: Host-associated > Plants > Phyllosphere > Phylloplane/Leaf | place: Guanajuato, Mexico... | reverse complement strand
AAAGGAAGAAGATTATGAATAGCACAGCGTTATGGAAAGAACGATTTCGTCACTTTCTAAAAGAAGTTCGTACATATAGTAAATACGTATTTAATGATCATTTGAAATTTATTTTCGTGTTCATCATTGGTGCGGGAGCGTATTATTACCAGCAATGGTTACAAACGTTAACAACTTCGTTTCCGGCGGCGCTCGTAATGGCAGTATTAATTGGACTCGTGTTAACGGCTGGATCCATTCAAACATTATTAAAAGAAGCGGATCTCGTTTACTTACTGCCAGTTGAAGAAAAGTTAAAACCTTACTTCACAAAGGCATTTCTTTTTACATTTATGATTCAGTTATACATAATCGCAATCGTAGCAGCTGCGCTTGCTCCGTTATACTTCCAACAAATGAAGCAAACAGGAGCGGCTTACATATGGATTGTACTCGCGTTTGTTATCGTAAAAGCGTGGAATTTATTTGTAGCGTGGGAAAAGTCATTTTTAACAGATCAAAATATACAAAGAGCGGATTGGTTCATTCGTTTTATCCTAAACGGTTTATTTGTATATTTCCTTGTAGAACGTACTTCAGTTCTTTTCATTGGTGGAATCGTCCTTCTCATGGTGTTATACCTTGCTATCATGCATCAAATGGTAAAGGGAAAGCCACTAAACTGGGAGTATTTAATTTCTGAAGAAGGTAAGAAGATGATGCTGCTGTACCGCATCGCGAACATGTTCGTTGATGTACCAGCATTAAAAGAAAGAGTAGCACGCAGAAAATGGCTCGATTTCATTCTTTCGATGATTGGTGAAAAGCGTACATATTTATACTTATATACGAGAACGTTTTTAAGATCAGGTAACTATTTTGGATTATATGTGCGTTTGCTCGCTCTTGGAGGAGTTATTTTGTACTTCATTCCGTTTTTATATGGACGATTTATCGTAAGCCTTATTTTCCTATACTTAATCGGTTATCAGCTCTTAACTTTATGGAAACATCACCGCATGAAGATTTGGCTTGATTTGTATCCGGTAGGGGGAGAAGAGAAGAAGAAAGACTTTCTTACTTTATTAAACGCGATTCTAATCATAGGGAGCGTAATCTTTACAGTTATATTTGCACTAGCAACGAAAGATTTCATGATGACAGGAATTTTACTTATCGTAAGCATATTATTTAGTATCGGTTTTGTTTACCAATACGGGGCGAAGCGCATTGAGCGTTTAAATTGAAAGGAATGAACCTATGATTACATACGAAGAGAAGGTTATAAAAGAATTGGAGCAGTGGAAAGCTACATTCATGAAAGATTCTTCTATGATGACACGGTTCTCCAAAAAAGTGCAGACGAAAGTGCAACAGCTCATTCCGGCGAAAGTACAAAAGGTACTAACAGAGACGATTCGTATGATGGTGCAAACGATCAGCGCCGGGTCAAACTTTATAAAGCCGAAGCTAAAAGAGACGACATGGTCATTGCAAAGACGAGACGATGAAGTACGTAAAAAAATGGATGAGTACAAAAAAATAGCAGCGGCAGAAGGAGCAGGGACGGGGGCTGGCGGTATTCTCCTCGGTCTTGCTGACTTTCCGCTTCTACTTACAATTAAAATTAAATTTTTATTCGATGCAGCAACGTTGTACGGATTTGATACGAGTAAACAAGAAGAGCGTCTTTTTATCCTTCACGTTTTCCAGCTCGCCTTTTCAAGTGACAATCACAGAAAAGAAATATGGAAAGCAATTGAAACGTGGGATACAGAAAAAGAAAATCATATGGACTGGGAAAAGTTCCAAACAGAATACCGAGACTATATCGATTTAGCGAAAATGCTTCAGCTCGTACCAGTAATCGGTGCCCCAGTCGGCGCATATGCGAACTATCAATTGCTGCAAAGACTTGGAGAAGTGACGATGAATTGTTATCGTATGCGATTGCTGAATAGGGATTAAAAAGAAGGCGTCCTACATGTGTAACGTAGGACGCCTTTTCTTAGAAGCCAAGTCCGATATAGCTAACTCCAACTATAATCAATACGATAAAAAGTACAATGATTAATGAAAATCCGCTCTTACCAGCTTGTCCTGCTTCACCGCCGCCATTACCACCACTACCGCCATTACCACCAAGTCCCATATGATATCCTCCTTATTGTTATATGTTGCTTTTACTTTATAACTTTCTGTAATTTCCAATAAACACCTTCTAGAACGCTAACTAAATTGAAAATCATTTCGTTTTATTTTATAATTTACTTACCGACCGGTAAGTAAAAACAAGTGAGGTACAGTATGACGAAGAATTTACAAACATCGCAAAACATTGTAGAGGCATCATTTAAACTTATGGCAGAACACGGCATTGAGAAGATGAGTCTTTCCATGATTGCGAAAGAGGTAGGTATTTCAAAACCGGCTATTTATTATCATTTTTCTTCTAAAGAAGCGTTAATCGATTTTTTATTTGAAGAAATTTTCTCTGGATATCATTTCGTGAGTTATTTCGATAAAGAGCAATATACGAAAGAAAACTTTGCAGAAAAGTTAATTGCTGATGGTTTACATATGCTCTCTGAATATGAAGGGCAAGAAGGGATATTACGCGTTATCAACGAATTTATCGTAACTGCATCGCGAAATGAAAAGTATCAGAAACGCTTATTTGAAATACAAGAAGATTTCTTAAATGGTTTCCACGATTTATTGAAGAAAGGCGTAGAACTTGACGTAGTGTCACAACATGAAACGGAAGAAAATGCTCATACGCTAGCACTCGTGATCGATAATATGAGCAACTATATGCTCATGGGATTCCAGTTAAAGTATAAAGAAATTTGGATTCGAAATGTGAAAAACGTCATGAAGGAGGAGTAAAAATGAAAATGCAAAAAAACTGGTGGCTCGGTTTTCTTGGATTTATTGGGGTTTATAAAATACCAGGTATGATTGAAGCTTTTCAAGCGGATGGAAATTGGATGAAGTTAATCGGTTTCATTTGGCTACTTTGGTTCGGATATTTTATTCCTGAGAAGAAAGAAGATTAAATTTCAATTTTCTGTAAAGTTACGTAAAATATAGATTGAGAGAATTCATATATTAGATTACTAGATTTGGAGTGGTTACATGGATCCATTGAAAAATGAAATTCACCCTGACATGGTCAAGGTGTGGAAAGTTCGTGCTGTAATTGAAGAAGGGATCGGTATACTCGTTATTTTAGCTTACCTTTTCCTCATGATAAAGTTTGATTGGTGGGCGTGGATTTTGTATGTGATGATTGGGCTAACAGTTGTGTTCGCACCATTTGCGTACTTCTTATTCCCGAAACTACGTCAACGTTATTACAGCTACCAACTAAATGAAGAAGAACTTGAAATTCAGCATGGTCTTTTTGTCGTAAAGCGCGTATTAGTACCGATGATTCGTGTGCAGCACGTAACGATTGAACAAGGACCAATTATGAGAAAATATGGCTTAGCAGAATTACACATTTCAACGGCAGCAACTTCTCACAGCATCCCAGGCTTAACGATGTATGAAGCAGAAATGTTGAAAACGAAAATCGCAGAATTAGCGAAAGTGAGTGATGAGGATGTATAAGAGGCAGCATCCAATCACGATGTTATTAGAATTAAAAATAACAGATTTTATACCACTCATTATTTTCATGTTTAGCTTAAACGGAAAATTCCCGTTTTGGTATTTAATTCCTGCAGCATTTGGTTTACTCACCGTTTTTTCAGCATTTGAAAAATGGTATTACACAACATATTGGGTTGAAAATAACGTATTACATGTGAAAAAAGGTCTCTTCGTGAAAAAGGAAAGCTACTTAAATAAAGAACGTGTTCAAACGATTAATACAAGTTCTAACGTACTATATCAAATGCTCGGTTTGAAAAAAATTCAGATTGAAACAGCTGGTGGGGGCGATGAAGCAGAAGTTAGCTTAGCTGGTATTACGGCAGAAGAAGCGGCGGAGCTTATTGCTTTGCTAAATGAGCCAACTCCAGAAGTGAAAGCAGAAGGAACGTTAGACGAAGCAACAGAAAATGTAGTAGAAAAAGCAATTGTTACAGAGGAAAAACAAACGACAGAATATAAATTAACTTGGAAAGAGATTTTATTAGCATCTGTTACATCTGGTCAATTTGGACTATTATTCTCTTTAATCTTTTTCGTTTATCACCAAGTAGATAAGTACATTCCGAAATGGATAGAGAATGGCGTAAAGTCGTATGTAATGGAACATGATATATATGGCTGGATTTTCATGGTAGCCATTTTACTCGTTCTTTCTTGGATTATATCTACAATCGGTTACGCGTTAAAACATGGCGATTTCACAGTGAATCGAAGAAATGACGAAGTTCGCATTTCACAAGGGTTACTGGAGAGAAAAGAACTCGTACTAAAATTGCACCGTATTCAAGGGATTACGATAAAAGAAGGCATTTTACGCCAACCGTTCGGTTATTGTGCTGTGCAAGTAGAAGTCATTCAAAGTGAAGGGAAAGAAGAAAAAGTTACACTGCATCCTATCATTCGAAAAGATCGAGTGCAACAATTACTCGCGCATTTACAATTACCATACGAACTGAATGCAAATATTACTTCGTTACCAAAAGCAGCATTGCGCCGCTATCTCATTGATAGTTTTATCTTCTTCGCAATGCTAGCAATCCCGCTTCTTGGAATAAGTATATACTCTGAAAAGCACTTCATCATGTGGGCATTAATTCCGCTCGCAATCCTTATCTTTACACTTGGATACGCAACATTTAAAACAAATGGTTACAGTGTTAACGGAGAACAAATTACACTTGTCTATCGTAGCGTCGGAAAATATACAGGACTTATTAGAAGAAGACATGTCCAATCAATGGAGAAGACACAATCATATTTTCAGCGCCGTGCGGATTTATGTACGTATAAGTTTTCGAGTGCATCATCTAGTTACAAAATAGAGCATACGAGAGTAGAAGATGCGGAGAGAATGCAGGATTGGTATAAGAAGAAGTTAAGTGAGAATTAACCAGAGAAAGCTTGCCTATTATGAAGGGCAAGCTTTTTTGTTATAGGGAAAAGAGTGGTTTAATCCATATATTAGTACAACTACAGTATATGAAAAAAGGTAATTTGCTTCTATTTAAGGAAAATCTATGGGGTTTTTGATATAAATGGTATACTAAAATATAAATAGTATTAGGAGGTTATATATGATAAGTCAGTTGAAAAGAGAAGCACTTGATGCATTAAAAGGAAGATGGGGATTAGCGGTAGGGGCAACCTTATTAATCGGGATCCTTATTGGAGCTGTTGAAATGCTAACCACAGGTATTTTTTCGATATTTTGGGGTTGGGAAGAAGCAAGTGATTCACTTACAGTAAGTATTATTGTAATGCTTGTTATTGGTCCATTAACAATAGGTGCCTATTATCTTGTTTTAAATGCAATTCGTGGGACTGATGCTCGCATTGGTCATATATTTAGATGGTTTAGCGATGGAAGTAAGTTGATGAAGTCGTTTTTAACATATTTACTAATGTATGTATACTTGACTCTATGGACATTACTTCTTATTATTCCAGGTATTATTAAATCATTTTCTTATTCTATGACATATTTTATTTTGAATGATCATCCAGAATATACAGCGAATCAAGCGATTACTGAGAGTCGTCATATGATGAATGGACATAAAATGGATTACTTTTTACTATGCTTAAGTTTCTTAGGCTGGTTCATATTAAGTATTCTTACTATAGGAATCGGTTTCTTATGGTTAGCACCTTATTTCTACGCGACATCAGCCGCATTTTATGAAGAGATTTCAAAAGAATATTATAAAAAAGAAGGCACTACTTTCTAATAAAACATATAAACTATCTACCCTAAAGAATGTAGGGAGCAGATAGCAGATGGTTTAGGTGTTTTGATATTTGTCCTATTTTCGGGATTCACTTCAGGATAAGGTATAGATTTTTATATAGAAATGCTTCCCTCTATGTTTTATCATAGAGGGTTATTTTTTTATGTAAAAATGATAGGAAATAATGAATAATATATGTAAAGAAAAAAGCGAGGTGAATGAGAGTGAGCAAATTTTTAATACCGTATTCATTTTCTATATTAAGTTTCTTTATTTCAGCAACAGCACTTGATTTATATGATAGGATGGGAAACGATAGTGAGCTGGTTTCGCCGAACATAATTGGAAAGATAATTCAATCTACTGCGCAAATGGGAGTCCTTACATTGTATTTCGGAGTACCTATTATTTTAGGTGGCTGTCTACTTGGTGAGCTATTGTTTAGAGGTATCATTTTACGATTTAAACTAAGCTATATTATATCTTTATTATTATATCTATTTTTAGCTTTTAGTATTGTTTTCGTAACGGTAGGCATTCCAACTACATATGAAGATTCTAATACATTTTTCATGGGGATAACTATGATTTGTGCTGTTACATTCTTTGTGAGTCGGAATATATGGGAAAACAAGTTAATAATGGAGTGACAAAATGAAATACACCTGTCCATGTTGCGGATATAAAGTTTCACTTTATTGGATCAGTTAGAAAACCGACTAGTGAAGATGTGAAGGATGCTAGTTGGCAGCGAATTTGTTAAGTAAAATGTTATTACTCAATTCAATGGGAGTAATAACATTTTTTATTTAGTGCTGAAAGAATTACTGCCGTCTTATAAAGTAATAAGAAGGACTAAATCGGTAAATTTTATTAATGGATATATTAGGAATGAATATGAAAGTATAGATGTATAGTCAATGTTGTGTATTTGATGTTATCATATTGAATGATATGGAAATTTTTAATAGAATAAGTAACTAAAAATTCAAAGGTAATGAAGCTTTTGTTGTATAAAGAAAATACTTAGTAGTAATCAACAATATTAAAAATAAGATTCGTATTTATATAAATTTAGTAGAAATGGGGTTTTAAAAAGGAATGAGTATAAGCATAACGCGGCAAAAGATTTTGGCGGCCGCTTCTCAAATTGTACAATGTAAAGGGGTTGCTAAATTAACTTTAGAAGCAGTGGCAAAAGAGGCGGGTTTAAGCAAAGGTGGATTATTGTATCACTTTTCAAATAAAGAAGCTTTAATAGAAGGTATGATAGTCCGAGGGGTAGAGGATTATGAAGGGGCCATTTACAATAAAGTAGCGGAAGACTCAGAGAGGAAAGGGAGATGGATTCGCTCTTTTGTAGAGGAAAGATTAAGTAATGAGAGAAGAACAGAAGAGTTGTCTAGCAGTATGATGGCAGCACTCATGTTAAAACCTGAATTACTTGAGCCATTACAACAATCATTTCAGCAACTGCAAAAAAATATAGAAAATGATGAGATAGATTCAGTTTGTGCAACAATTATTAGATTAGCAGCAGATGGATTATGGTATTCGGAATATTTAGGGGTTGGAAGACTAAGCCCCGAGTTAAGAGAAAAAGTGATTCAAGCTCTTATTAGTAATTCATATAAATAGAATATACGAACTATATAATTTTAAAATGATTCACCATTGCTTCTTTAATGTAGTGGTGAATTATTTTTTTTATTAGAAAAATAGAACAATTTTATAGAGTATTGAATTATAACCGTCCAGACGGTATAGTAATATTTGGTTTAAGAGGAAAATGAAACAAAAAAAGAATAAAAGATATTTTTAGCACACTATTCGAAAGGATAGGCCGCAAAGCTTAGAGTCTACGGTAATACATATTGGTTACTAAGATCGTCTGGTTGCACATTTTTGATGCAACCGGACGGTCTTTTTTTGTTATATAAATATAAAAAAATAGGAGGGAACTATGCAAATGAAAAGTACTAAAACACATATTTCAATGGTTTCATTAGTTTTTCTAGTATTATTTTCAGTGCTGAATGTGTGGGCTCCAGTTATTCAAGCTGCTGTGATGAAAAGTCCAGTGGACGAAATTAATATTTCCCGTACTGATGGCACGACATCTGAACCATATCAAGCCTCAGATGGTATGAAAGTAGAAGTGAAGTGGTCAGCTAAAGAAAAAATAAAAAGTGGAGATCAATTCACAATTGATATGCCAAAAGAGTTTCGAAAAGACCTTATGAATATGAGTTTTCCTTTAAAAGATGCTGAAGGAAAAACAGTTGGTACATGTGAGATGAAAAAGGGTCTATTAACGTGTACTATGGGTGATTACGTAGAAGGAAAGAATAACATTAAAGGTTCTTTATTCGTAGAATTCTACTTTGGTCTAGAAGCATATGATGGTGTTAAAGAAATTCCATTAGAATTTAACGTTGATGGTCAAATCGTCAATAAAGAAGTAAGTGTAAATAATACGACAGAGAGACCGAAGCCACAGCCCAATACGGAAAATTTATTGAAATGGGGTTCTTATAATCAAGAAGATCCTTCAATTGCTGATTGGCTTGTATACGTAAATGCAACTGGAACAGAAATGCAAGATCTTAAATTAACAGATACATTAGGACCTGGGCATGAGTTAATTACAGACAGCGTAGTATTAGAAGAGGCTGTATTTGAAGATGGTTATGCACCAACAAATATTAAGCCAGCAGATTTATCTAACATTAAAATAAATGCAACAAAGGCTGGATTTACAATTGAATTTCCAGACAGTTCAAAAGGTTATATTTTAAGATATAAAACAAAGATTACTAATCCTGCTGCAAAGCCTCATAAAAATACTGTGAAATTAGAAGGTAAAAATATTAAAACTGAAGAAAAAGTAGGACAAGTATTTGTAAGTGGTGGAGGGGGAACCGGTTCAGGTGACGATAATCCACCTAGCATTGAAAAAAATATAGTTGATGAGAATGGCAAGCTTGTAGAGAATGAGCAGCTAACACAAATGAATCAAGTTATTCAATATCAAGTTGGTACACATATACCAAACGATCCTCCTAAATACACATCAATGGTAATTAGTGATGATTTAGAAGATGTTTTAGAAGTATTAGAGGCAAAAGTGTATGATCAAAATGGCCAAGATATTACTTCTAAAGGAACGCTAAAGATAGATAAACAAAGAAGTGAAGTAACATTTACGTTTGATGAGAATTTTGACTATAAGTCATATGAAGACCAGATAATTAATCTTAGTATCAAGGCGAAAATTAAAAATAATGCAGACTTATCTTCTTACGTAGATAAGAAGATTCCTAATAAAGCGGAATTACATTTTGATGATAAAACATTAACATCAAAAGAAGTAACTATTACACCGCCTGAAGCTCCAAAAGATGGTACAGTATCGCTTCATAAAATAGATTCTGAGAATCCGAACAAAGGGTTAAAAGGTGCCGAATTTGAAGTTCGAAATAGTGCAAATGAAGTTGTTGCAAAACTGACAACGGACGAAAAAGGTTTTTCAGTACCTCAAACTTTAGCTCCTGGGACGTATAAAGTTTATGAAACAGTAGCACCAGAAGGATATCAAAAATTAACAAGCCCAGTAGAGGTTACACTTCAAGCTGGAGAAACAAAAACAATTGAAATTAAAAATACTGTGCAAAAGGGTCAAATTGAAATAAAGAAAATTGATTCGGAAAATGGTGAAAAACCATTAGCAAATGCAGAGTTTGATATAGTAAAAGACGGTGTAGTAGTCGAACATATTGTTACAGATAAAGATGGTAAGGCAACCTCTAAACCGTTAGCACTAGGAAAATATATTTTAAAAGAAACGAAAGCACCTGAAGGATACCAATTAAAAGAAACAGAGTTCGAAGTAAATGTAACAGGGGACGGCATATTCCCAATACAAGTGGAAAATGCAATGGTTGACAAAGGGAATATAGAAATCACAAAAGTGGACAAAGAAAACGGGGCAGTATTAGCGGGTGTCGAATTTGAAGTCCAAGATGAGAAAGATGGAGTAGTAAGAAAAGTAGTAACAGATAAAGATGGAAAAGCAAACGTTTCAGATCTATCAGTAGGAAAGTACAAATTAGTAGAGACGAAAAGCTTACCAGGTTATAAAAAGCTAACAGAACCAGTACCATTTGAAATTACAAAAGGTATGACAAAAGCTGTATCGATAAAAGTAGAAAATGAGCAGTTAGACAAAGGCTCAGTAGAAATTACAAAAATAGATAAAGATAGCCAAAAAGTATTAGAAGGCGTAGTCTTCGAAGTGCAAGATGAGCAAGGAAAAGTAGTAACAGAAGTAAAAACAGATAAAGATGGTAAAGCAAAAATCTCAGATTTATCAGTAGGAAAGTACAAATTAG
>Ga0209463_1002437_pt1 | contig 10260 bp, 8 predicted proteins | sample AgamicMgSfrz_FD_187169 | JGI IMG/M metagenome (GOLD analysis project Ga0209463, IMG submission 187169) | Agave microbial communities from Guanajuato, Mexico - Mg.Sf.rz (SPAdes) (version 2) | ecosystem: Host-associated > Plants > Phyllosphere > Phylloplane/Leaf | place: Guanajuato, Mexico... | reverse complement strand
TTAATTGAAGCTATTCCCTTTGTACTGATGGGCGTGCTGATTGCCGGCTTTATTCAAATATTTATTCATGAAGAACATATCAAAAAATGGCTGCCGAAAAACCGCTATGCAGCTGTGTTAACAAGCTGTGTCATTGGCGCTTTTTTTCCTGCCTGCGAATGCGGTATTGTGCCTATTGTTCGAAGACTGGTTGCTAAAGGTGTACCGATTTACGCTGGTGTAGGATTTTTATTAACGGGGCCGCTTATTAATCCGATTGTGATTTTTTCTACATACATGGCATTTGGTCAGGACATAATGATCGCCGGGATGCGAATGGGTATTGGCTTTGTCGCCGCTGTTATCATTGCACTTTTGATTAGCATTCTTTTTAAGCACAGCCAGTTGAAAGAGGAAATGACTCCCCTTTCCGCGCCAGCCGATCCGGCCCGCAGCTCCCTTGTTAAAAGAGTTTGCGGAATGCTGACTCATTCTATTGATGAATTTTTTGAGATGGGAAAATATTTGGTTATAGGAGCTTTTTTCGCTGCCTTTGTTCAAACCTATGTGGAAGCTCAGTCTTTTCTTCAAATGGGTGGAGGATGGATCTCTTCTACACTCGTAATGATGGGACTTGCTTACCTTCTATCGCTTTGCTCAGAAGCAGACGCATTTATTGGGGCATCTTTCCGCCATCTGTTTCCCTCTCCTTCAATTTTGGCGTTTTTAATCTACGGTCCTATGATTGACCTGAAAAACACGCTTATGCTTTTGAGTGTCTTTCATATGCGATTTGTTTTCTGCTTACTCCTTCTTATTACGGTGGTTGTTTTTCTGTGCACGAGTTTTTTATTTTTTCTTTAAAGGAGGCAGGTGTTTATGGTGTTTCAATCTCACCACGCATTTAAAGCACTCGCTTTAACAGCTTTTTCCCTTTTTTTCCTAAAGCTTCATACAGGCGGAACCGTTACTAAATATGTAAACCCTAGCTATGCACTGCTCAGTTTATGGGCGGCTTATGCCTTTTTCTTTTTTGGATTTATTCAGCTTTTTCGCCTTTGGAGGCGAAAAAATAAACCTTCTCTGCCCTCTCATTCTGCGTGCTGCCAGCCGTCTCCTACAAAGCCTTCCGGCGGCAGGGTTATCTCTTACTGTATCTTGATCTTCCCACTGCTTACCGGTTTTTTTCTGCCACCTCAAACATTGAATGCTTCCATTGCAGCCAAAAAAGGAGCGGGTTTATTCATGCAGCAAGAGGCTGCAATCAGCGACCAGCTTTCTCCGGACCATCAAGAACTAGTGGTCGACCGAAAAGAAATTCAGCAGACGGAATACAACCGCCGGATGAGCCAGTTAGAAAAGAAACGAACAATCAATATGACTCATGATGTATTTGAGCCTTATTATGGGCGTATACAAGCCAACCCCCAGAAATATGTTGGCCGAATGATCAAGATGAGTGGATTTGTTTTTAAAGAAAACAAACTGCCAGACAATCAGCTTGTTTTATCCCGTTTTTTAATTACCCATTGTGTAGCAGACGCAAGTCATATTGGCTTTTTAACTGAGTTTGATAAAGCACCAGGCATCAAGCAGGATACATGGCTTGAAATAAACGGAACCATTGCATTAACCAGCTACAATGGCGTTGAAATGCCCGTCGTTCAGATTACATCCTGGAAAGAGATTACGGAGCCAGTAGAACCGTATGTTTACCCTCTTTACATTAAAATAGCTTAAAAGCAGAATAAGGCGGCATTCTGCTTTCTAGCTTTTTTGTTGTCTCCCTATTTTACGGTAAAGAGCATCCGGATAAAGAAGGGACAGCCAGCCCGCTTACCTGTTGGCCGCGGATAGGTATCTATAATTTTACTTAAAAAGAATAAATCATGCTGCTCCTGAATAAACTAACACCAAAGTGGAAAGACTCTTTATATCTATCGCCCGCCAGTTAAATTCTACTATAACTACGAAAAAAGAATGGAGTGAACCAAATTGAATATTCGCCAGGATGCTTGGTCAAAAGATAATGATTTGTTTCTTGCCAATACAGTTTTAAAACATGTGAGAGAAGGCAGTACACAGCTAAAAGCCTTTGAAGAAGTAGGAGAAGTATTAAACCGAACCGGAGCTGCATGTGGGTTTCGATGGAATGCAGTCGTCCGCCAGCATTATATTCAAGCCATGGAAATAGCAAAAAAAGAACGAAAGGAACGGCTACGCGCCCAGAGCAAACGAACAGAAACAGAGGATGCGCCCCTTTCTTTGGATGCAGCCAGCGGCTATATTACGATGTCGGACGTTATTCAATATTTATCAAACATGACATCTGAGGAGAATGCGGCGTCTCTGCGGGAAGAAAACAACCGTCTTCAACAAGAACTCGAAGCCGTTACAACAGAGCTTAATCAATTAAAAGATGTATACAATGCAATGCAGGAAGATTATGAATCTCTTATGCAAATTATGGAACGAGCGCGCAAGCTGGTTGTTTTTTCAGAAGAGTCACCTTCTGCAGTGAAATTTAAAATGGAACGAAACGGGAATCTAGAAAAAGTAGCAGAATAACAGCAGCCTCACCGTTTTCTTTTTTATACAAAAAGCAAGCACATTATCCAGCATTGGAATAGTGTGCTTGCTTAACGTCGCGCCTCTTTCATTTTGCTGCGCCTCTCATATAGGCAGCTTTCTCTAGCAGCCCGCTTTTTCAGCGGGAAGAGCCGTTTTATCGATAAAGGTTTTAACCATTATGCTCATGTGTGGATGAATCTGCTTCTTATGTAGGTTGATTTTTTTTCTTTTTAAAGAACGTGGAAGCTCAAAGTAAAAATCAGGTTCGTTTTGGTCATCCTCAGAAGTCAGCCTAATCAATCCTTCACCCATAACTGAATCTAGAAATGAACTTTCTAACCGGTAGAGCGGCTTTTTATACATATGTCCCATGGCCTTTTTTCCTTCTTTCTTTCTGACACTCAAGTCCTCATTATACCAAAAGTCATGCAGGCTGCGCAGTTTTTTTATAAGATACGGTGCAAACTTTTGGCTGGCAAAATAAAAGAGCTGTACCCTATTGCTTTTATTTCCTTCTGAACGAAATAATAAAACAAGACAAAAGATTAAGGGGAGAAGGGAAATGAAATCAATCACTGTTCATCACTATGATGCATTTTCTACCAAAGCAGGAAAAGGGAATCCAGCGGGCGTTGTGTTAAATACCGACCATTTAAGCGAAAAAGAAATGCAGGAAATCGCCTTAAAAGTTGGATTTAACGAAACTTCTTTTCCCGTTTCTTCTGACGTTGCCGATCTTCGAATTCGTTTTTTTACGCCCGGACACGAAATGAATCTTTGCGGGCATGCTACGATGGCTACACTTTATGCGTTAAAAACAAGAGGGTTATTAGAGGATAAAACGGAATTCACGATTGAAACAAAAGCGGGTGTACTGCCTGTCAGCATCTCAGCTTCCGGTGACACTCTTTATATAAAGATGAAGCAAGCATCTCCTCAATTCCACGAATGGAAAGGTTCCAGGAAGAAATTAGCGGCCTCTATAGGACTTAATGAAGAAGATTTAGAAGACCGGTTCCCTGTTTTATACGGCAGTACTGGGACATGGACCCTCCTAATCCCTATTAAACGACTGGAAGCCTTTGAAAGAATGAAGCCGGACAACCCTTCATTCCCTGCTCTTTTAAGCGAAATACCAAAAGCATCGCTTCACCCTTTTTGTCTAGAAACCTATGATCCAGACGCTGATATGCACGCCCGCCATTTTTCTTCTCCATTTTCAGGCACAATTGAAGATGCGGTAACGGGCACAGCATCGGGTGTAATGGGTGCTTACTATGCACGCTACATCGAAAAAGATAAACAAGATTTTTGGAATTTCGTTGTGGAGCAGGGGCATGAAACCGGCAAAGATGGACGGGTACGGGTCGGTGTAAGTTACCAAAGTGGCTGCTGGGATATTGAAATTACAGGAACAGCGGTTTATGTCACAGATCTTCATTTCGATATTGGAAGCTAATGGGCTTTTTAGTTAGGTATAAGAAAAATGGACGCCATTCTATTCACGTCCAGTTTCCTTAAGGCTTATCATTCATGCAGCTGAGTAGTACCAGGTCTCCTCCCTTAAAGCCAAAGTTATAAGAGAACCCAAAAAGCAGCAGGCTCAATGAACTGAGCCTGCTGCTTTTTTCTCTTGACCTGGTTTAATCCACTGGCCGCCTGGCTGGTCAGCTGAAATGGCTCCCTGTTCATACACAATCTGTCCACGGTTCATTGTTTTCTTCACTGTGCATGGGAACGTATGGCCGATATATAAACTAATTTTGTTTTTGGCCAGGAAGTTTTCTTCCGTAACCGTAAACGGCTCATCAATAGACAGCATCACCAGGTCTGCATCATATCCTTCGGCAATTTGCCCTTTTGAGGAAAGACCAAATTGTTTAGCCGGATTGAGTGCCGTCCACTGGGCAACGTGCTCAAAAGGAATATTGTGCTGCAGAGCGAGTTCCAGCATCGAAAGCAGTGAAAACTGGCCGCCGCTGATGCCGCCCCAAGCTTCAAACAGATTGTACGTGGCTGGATCCTTTAAATCGCTCGTACACGGTGAATGATCTGAAGAAATCATATCAAACTTCTGGTCAATGAGTAGATCAATCAATTTTTGCTGTTCTTCCGGCATGCGGAGCGGTGGTGCGCATTTTGCAATCGCTCCATGGTCACGAAGAGCTTGATGATTGAATAGCAGATAATGAGGACATGTTTCCACAGTCACCTTCATCCCTTTGCGCTTTGCTTCTTCAATTTTTTCAATTGCTTCTGCAGAGCTGATGTGCACAAAATGAAGCGGGCACCCTGTCACTTCCGCATAATACAAAGCACGCTGCACTGCTTCTGCTTCTGCTGCAATCGGGCGTGTTTCAAGATAGTCATCCGCTGATAAAAGACCGGCCTGCTCTTTTTCTTCTTTGAGCCAGTCGGTAATCGGGCCGCTTTCCGAGTGAAGAGCCAGCACTTTACCAAGCCCTGCAATAATTTTCATGCCTTTAAGGAGTGTTACATCATCTACATTTTCGAATTCTTTATTGCCTGTTGTAGAAAGAAACGCTTTAAATCCAATTACTCCTTCTTTGGCCAGTTCAGCTAAGTGAGGCTCGTTTCCTGGCACCAAGCCGCCCCATAGAGCAAAATCAGTCCAGGATGTTCGATTCCCTTTTTCTGCTTTTTGATAAAGAGCGTCTTTGTTGATTGTAGATGGAATACCATTAAGCGGCATATCAAAATAGGTTGTACAGCCTCCTGCGGCCATCATTTGAGAGCCTGTGTGAAATCCTTCCCAATAATCACGGCCCGGATCACTAAAATGTACATGGACATCAATCATGCCTGGAAATACGTACTGGCCCTCTGCATTAATTATGCGCTCCGCTTCTCCAGAAATTGCTTCACCGATGGCGACGATTTTGCCATCTTTAATCGCAACCTCTGCTTTTTTTACTTCATTTTGAAAAACAACCGTCCCATTTTGAATAATCGTATCAAATGGTTTCATTTATCATTCTCCTATCTCTGAATCTCCGGGCGTATTGAACTGATCATTTCTTTGTAAAAAAGCAAAAGCCCATTTCATCACTATTTCCATTCGCTTTATGTCATGTTTCATCACACGAATTGTTTAATTTGATTTTATAATATTCAAACTTTTAATTCATTAGTAAATATGTGATTTTTTCTTTCCCATTTGTACACATTATCCAAAGTAATAGCGGCTGCTTTAAAATAGTTTAATAAAAAAAGCTGCTTCAGAGGGCAGCAGCCGGCCGACTTCTGAGGTAGCTTTTCATTTATTTTACAGACGTTTTTTCACCGGATTAGCCAGGCTTGGAAATCCAGTGATCCTGCATTCTATTACATCTCCTTGATCAATCAAAGCAGATCCAGGCGTTCCCGTTAAAATGACATCTCCCGGCTGAAGTGTCATGATTTTAGAGAAAAAAGAAACGATAAAGGCCGGCTGATACATCATGTTCGCAATCACATTTTTATGAATGACTGTTCCGTTTAAAACGGTTTCTACCTCGATCGAAGACAATTCCGGTAATTTATCGGCTGTGATCAGATAAGGACCGAAGCTGCAAAAGGTATTAAAGCTTTTGGCCCGCTGCAAAAAACGGGGATTTTGATTTTGGATATCTTTTGCAGTCATGTCCAGGCTGTTCGTAAAGCCGGCCACGTACTCCCATACATCCGCTTCTTCTACATTTTCGCACGTTTTGCCGATCACTATAGCCAGTTCCGCTTCCCCCGATACATTTGGTGACTGCGGCGGAATATGGATAGGATCATTCGGTCCAATAAGGCTTGAGTTTGGCTTCATAAAGATCACCGGTTCTTCTGCCGGAGGCCTGCCCGATAGCTCTAACGCTTTTTCCATATAGTTCATGCCCACTCCGAATACCTTTTCCGGATGGCGGAATAAAGGCGCGAATGATACGTCACCGAGGGGAAGTCCGCTTTGCGTCCCCAGCTGACTGCGTCCTTCTTTATGGAACCAGCTTTTCACTTCATCGAATTCTCCGTTTTGCAGAAGCGGCAGCAGTTCTTCGCTCCATTGTTTTCCTGCCGCTTCGTTTACTTGATTCATAAGATATATATTCTCCTGCTCAATCAGCGCTGCTTTTTCCTGGCCGTTGCAGTAAACCGTAGCAAGTTTCATCCTTTCACTTCCTCCCCGCGGCAGCTTTTGGCAAACGAAAGTGCCCATTCGATCAGCCGTCTATCCTGGTTTCTTCCCGCGATTATGGATAATCCGACCGGCAGGCCATCCGCTTGAGCAAGCGGCATCGTAATTTGAGGCAGCCCGGCAAGCCCGGCTATGCAAGTAAGCTGCATCGTTTTAGCCCTGTACTGTTCTGCGGCTTCACCATGTAAATTGAGAAGCGGCGCGGGTCCTGGCGCGGTTGGTATGATTAAGAGCGCATCATCTCTTAACAGGGTATCCATGTGCTGCTGAATTTCTTTCCATTTATCAAACTGGCTTTGGCATTCCGCTTTCTTTAACGTGCCGGCCATTTGAAAACGTTCAGCAATGCCCGGCCCAAATGCCGGCTGTTCCTTTGTGATCCATGAACCGTGTTCCTCCCAAATTTCTAAAGCCTGGATAGTCCGGAATATCTCTGTCCAGGCAGCCAGTCCTTCCTCTGCCACATGGACGGACTCAGCAAGCTCCGTTCGTTTTTCGGCGGCTGCTAAAAAAGGCTGAAGGGCAGCTGCTGTTTCCCTATCCGGCAGCGCCCAGGCTGCTTCTTCGATCAATAATGTCTTGAACGGCTCACTGTTGTTAGAGGTGGGAAGCAGAACGTCACCTACTTGAGCAAGCAGGTTCATATCCTGGGCCATCCAGCCAACTGTATCAAAGCTTTTTGCCAGCGGTATAACACCGCTTATGTTAACAGCACCGTGTGTCGGGCGAATGCCATACAGCCCGCAGTAGGAAGAAGGGATACGGACCGACCCGCCGGTATCTGTCCCAACCGAAAAATCAACAAGGCCAGCTGCCGCCGCAGAAGCGGAGCCGCTTGAAGAGCCGCCTGGAATTCGGTCTGGTGCTTTTGGATTAATGGGTGTACCGTAGTGAGCGTTTTCACCATTTAAGCTGTACATCAGCTCGTCTGTATGCAGAGTGCCGGTAAGAGCTGCTCCTTTGGCCAGCAGTTTTCGAATGGAACCTGCTGTTTCCTCCGCCGGATCATGTGTCCGGAGCCAGTCAGGATTTCCTGCGCTGCATGTATAGCCTTTAATAGAAAACACATCTTTCACCGCAAAAACACGGCCATCAAGCAACCCTTCTTCCGTTGGTGCAAGCTTGACTTCCTGATCCATAAACGAGTTCCATTGATCAGTCATTTTGATACGCCTCCTCTTTGATAAGTTTATAACGACGGCTTCTTTTTTTACGCCGTCCCTTAAAGCGGCTGTTTTCTATCACGAGTGACAGCAGAATGCCAATCAGCAGGCCATTGCTGACGAGCGGACGGATCACTGACGGAAATGATAGAAAGTACTCCGTTGGGAAAAACAAAAAGATAATACCGATAAAAAGCGGTGCCGCAACCCGGTACAGGTTTGCCGGTGTCATTTCAATTTGTTCAAAGTAGCCAAGCGCGGTTTGCAGCAGGCGCATATACGCAACAAGCAGGGCTGCACTGCCAACACTCAAAGGCATTTTAGCCATTACGTGACCAATGGCAGGAATGATGCCCATCACTATAAACATGGCGCCTCCAAGGATAAACGGCAGTCTTTCTAAAATGCGCGTTTGATTTAAAAATCCAATTGAGGACACATACGGTGCGTAAGGCACCATGCCGAACAAGCCGGAGACCATCGTAAATACACCTGAAATGGCAAAAGAGCGGCGGTACTGCTGGTTCCCTGTTTCGGCCCCGTACATGGAATCTGTTCCTTTTAAAGCACCGAATGTATTGGACAGGTTCAGCATCCCGGCTACAACAGCCGTGATGATGATGCCAATGTCAAAAGAAGGATCTCCAAGAAGAAAGACACCGACAGCAGCGTCCCCATCCATATTGACACTTTCGCCGCCTGCTGAAAAAAGTAATTCATACACAATCCAGCCGGCAATAATGCTAATTAAAAGAGAATACCGGCTGATTTTGGCATGGCCCTTGACACTGAGCAAAATCGCAAACAAGACAATGGCGCATGACAGCAGAAAAACGGGAACATCGATCTGCGGAGACACTTCCCCTGTGCTGAAAGGAATCCCAAGCATTCCTTTTAAAAAAATAGTATTCAGCCGGACCGCCAATAAAAAGGTAAAAACGGCCATAACACCCGCATTAAACCACTTTGCAATACAAGGGGCTAAGCCCGATACACCGACCAATACTGTGATGAGTCCCGATAAAATAATGCCCGCTGAAATACTGCCTCCCAGTACAGAAAGCGGAATTCCTTGTGCGGGAGCGATATAGCACATGCTTAAAATAACGCCCCACCAAAGCCCTGACTGCCCTTCCATAATCGAGCGGCGATGACCGAACAGAGCTTGTACAATACAAGCGAGCCCTGTAAAAATAAAAGAAAGCTGAAGGAGTGCCACGATTTTTCCCTGCTCCAGCCCAAATGCACTTCCAATCGTAATCGGGATGACCACTGTATTAGTAAAAAGAAAAAACAGCCATTGCAGTCCTGCTGTCCAGTGTGTCACTTTTGTCCATTCCCACATATTGCTCACCTTCTTTTCCACACCTAAGAATAAAAAAGCCGGCTGCCCCCATAAAAAAACATGGATTAAAGCCGGCTTTCCTTATTACATCATAACTTTTTGGGCAGCAGCTGTCTCGTATATATCTAACGCAGCCTGCAGCGCTTCTCCTCTTTGAACAACGGCCCCATTCCGGATCAATGCGGCTTCAAGGCCGGACAGGACGGCAAACACATTTTCTTTCCGGCAGCTGTAGCCCATTGCCCCAATGCGCCAGATTTTTCCGTGAAGCGGACCGAATGAGCTGGCAATTTCAATGCCGAACTGCTCTAGGAGCATCGAACGAACAGCTTCACCGTCAATTCCTTCTGGGATATTCACGCATGTTACCATTGGCAGCTTCCACGGTACCTCATTGAAAAGCGTGAGTCCCATTGCTTTAATGCCTTCCATGATCGCTTTTTCATGCAGACGGTGGCGGGCGAATCGTGCTTCAAGCCCTTCTTCAAGCACGACACGGGCGCCTTCCCGAAGCGCATAAAGCATAGACGTTGCTTCTGTATGATGGTTAAGACGGCGCGGACCCCAGTAATCCTGCAGCTGGCTTAAATCAAAATAATTGCTCTGAATCGGATGCTGTACATCAACAGCATCTTCAGCCGTCCGTACACCCCGTTCTACTTTTTTACGGGAAGCGAGGATCGCCTCCACCCGTTCGTTGTACGTAATCGGCGCCATCCCGGATGGGACAGAAAAACACTTCTGCGTTCCGCCAATCACTGCATCCAGCTGCCACTCATCCACTTTCACTTCTGTTCCAGCAATCGTTGCGACTGCATCTACAATTGAGATAATCCCCATTTCACGGCAGGCTTTCCCGATTTTGTCAAGCGGCTGCATGCATCCTGTTGACGTTTCTCCATGGACAATGGCCAACACTTTCGGTTTTACGCGCTCCAAAGCCTCAATGATCTCATTCTGGTCAAATACCTGGCCCCACTCTGTTTCAATGGTATGGATTTCAGCCCCATTTCGCTCCGCAA
>Ga0209463_1002433_pt1 | contig 10271 bp, 10 predicted proteins | sample AgamicMgSfrz_FD_187169 | JGI IMG/M metagenome (GOLD analysis project Ga0209463, IMG submission 187169) | Agave microbial communities from Guanajuato, Mexico - Mg.Sf.rz (SPAdes) (version 2) | ecosystem: Host-associated > Plants > Phyllosphere > Phylloplane/Leaf | place: Guanajuato, Mexico... | reverse complement strand
CTGGCCAGGAGAACCCTATTATACACGTTATTTTTATATTGGTAAATTATAGCATAAATAAGTTTTTTTGTCAAGTTTCCAGCCTACTATCACTCCGACACTTTGTATATTATCTGGCAGGAAAATGGTCGATTCACAACGAACATTCCTGATTATAACAATACTTATGGAGGCCAATATGAAACGATTCGTCATTATTACAGTAGGAAAAACTCACAGCGGAAAAACTACATTTGCAAAAGCTTTAGAAAAAGAGTTACCCCACTCTTTCGTTATGGATCAAGATAACCAAGCAGAATTTGTTAACACGCATTATGAAAAATTACAGCCAACTGAAGGCGCTAATACATTTAAGCACGGTCTTTCAAAATTCATTGTTGATTATGCAAAAGAACATACGAGTTTACACTTTATTATTTGCAATTCAAATAGAAGCCGAAACGGCCGGATGTATTTGCTAAATGAATTGTTTCAGAAAGAGGAATACGTACGCATACTCGTTCATTTTGACATTCCAAATGATGTACTTTATGAAAGAGTGGCTCGAAGCACGCGAAGTACGAATATTTTTAGAGGTGGTTATTCTAGTTTCAAAGAAGTACTCGATCGACAACAGGCTGAATCACTACATGAAGATGTGGTGGATCCTGTAGAAAACGAGGCTGATTATTTGTTTGTTATTCGCAATAGTAAAGATGTAAACTTTACTATAGAAGAAATTGTTCATCTAGCTAAAGATTTGTCCCCTACCCCAAAATAAAAGAATTTTAAAATTACATAATCATAGATTATTATGCAAATCCTTCCTCTAAGCGCCTAACATGGTATATAATGATGGAAGAATCTACTTCTATATGCTCATTTTTACACAAAACAGCTCATGCATATGAAAGAAAAGAGGTACAAAAATATGAAAACAAAACAAACAATCGCTGCGTCTACACTAGCTTTAGCAATGATTGCTGGCGCAAACTCTGCTCATGCAGAAGTAACTGATGCTACTCCTCAGCAAAGTACGGGAGATCGATTAGCTGAAATTAAGCAACATAAACAAGAGTTAGATGCGAAATTGCAGCAACACAAAGAAAACGCGGATCAAACATTGAATGAACTTAACAAGGTTAAGGAAAATGTTGATACGAAGGTGAATGAACTACATGAACGTAAACAAGTTGCCGATGAAAAAATCAACGAAATTAAACAACATAAACAAGAGCTAGATGCAAAACTTCAGCAAGATAAACAAATCGCCGAAGATAAAATCGCTGAAATGAAAGAGCATAAAAAACAAGTAGATGATAAAGTTGCTGAAGTAAAAGAGCATAAGCAAAATATCGATAATAAAGTTAATGAGATTAAAGAACATAAACAAACTGTCGATGAAAAAGTGAATGAAATTAAGCAACATAAAGAAAACATCGATCAGAAAGTTACTGAACTTAAGGAAGTTAAAAAACAAGTAGATGAAAAATTAGCTGAGTTAAAGAAAGCGAAACAAACTGCTGAGGACAAACTTGCTGAGCTAAAAGAAAACAAGCCGAATACTGGTAACACGTTAGAAGAACTTAAGAAAATTAAAGGCAATTTAGATAGTCTTTCCGCTAACTTAGAACTAGCTAAACAAGATGTGAAAAACAAACTTGCTGAATTACAAAAGGCTAGACAAGACTTAATCAATAAAATCAATGAAATTAAACAAGCGAAACAAACTGTTTCAGACGATCTATCAAAGAAAAAACAAGACTTAGACATTAAAATTAACGACTTTAAACATACTGAGAAAAAAATTGATGACAAATTAGCTGAGATACATACAACGAAGCAAAATGTAGATAACAAGATCAATGAAGTATCTCAATCGAAACAAACAGAAACAAAGACTGGTACTACAAATGCAAACAACAATGCTAGAGAACTTCCTAACGCTGGTAGTGAGCAATCAAATAATATGACTTTAGGTATGTTATCTGTATTAGGCGGGATTTTATTAGTAACACGAAATAGAATTAAAACGTTATTCTCAAAATAAAGCCATTATACTTCTTAAAAACAATTATACAAAGGCCAACCGCATGTACGGTTGGCCTTTTTCTTTATATTAACTGTCCATCTCGAAGCGTCAATATACGATCACATACATCAAGCATTCTTTCATCATGTGTAATCATAATGGCTGCTTTTTGGCTCTCTTTCACTTCGCGTTTCATCATTTCAACGACTTCACGTGCGCGTTTTGAGTCTAAGCTTGCCGTTGGTTCATCTGCTAATATTAAATCTGGGTTGTTCATGAAAGCTCGAGCGATTGCCACCCTTTGTTTTTCCCCACCAGATAGTTGATTTGGATAATGATTTTTTCTTTCTCCTAATCCAAATGCCGTTAATAAATGATCCGCACGCTTTTCTGATTCTTGTTTACTTTCTTTTTTCAGCTTTGCAATGTAAAGCAATTGTTCTTTCACATTTAAATATGGAACAAGATTTGCAAATTGGAAAATGAATCCGATTTTTTTCAAACGAATGTCTGTCATTTCCTTTTCCGATAACTGCGTAATATTTTGCTCACGAATGTAAATATCCCCTTTTGACGGTGATAATAAAGCACCCGCGATTGATAATAACGTACTTTTCCCTGATCCAGAAGGACCGACGATTCCGATAAATTCTCCGGCTTTCACATCAAGCGATATCGGATGAAGGGCTGTTACTTCTGTATCCCCTTCTCCGTACACTTTACTTACTTTGTCTAATTTTAATAATGAAGTCATTACATCCCGCCTCCAATTGCTTCTAGCGCATCAACTTTTAATACTTGGTATAACGAAATAAGTGTTCCTAAAATACTAATGACGATAAAGATTGCTGCATATTGTGCAATCATCGGTGTTGTTAATAAGAACGGCATACCTGCTGGTAAAATTGTTTCTAACCCTTGTACAAGAACAATACTAATTACCATCGCAACGACTGATAAAAATAACGCCTGTACGACTAAGCTATTTGCTAAATAAGAATTCTTTGTACCAATTGCTTTTAATACGCCTAATTGCTGTGTTTTTTGTAGTGTAATAACGTAGAAAAATACACCGATTAATAACGCAGCGATTACAAGTAAGAACGCAATAATCATCGTTAATGTTCCTTGCTCTTCTTTAAACCCTGGAATACTTTGTAGTACTTCTTTTTTATCAATAACATGAGCATTTTTAATCTCTTTATCTGTATTAAGCGCAATTGCACTATAATCTTTTTGGTTTGGTTGTGAGATAGCCCCCCATACATCTTCATTTACATATACGACTGGTGTATGGCTAAACATTTGGTCTTTCGTAAATCCAACGATTTTAAATTCTTTCTTTGAAACAGGATCAATAATTGTATCCCCAATATCGATTCCTTTTTCTTTAATGGATTCGTCAGCAACCATTTCATTGTTTGCTGTACTTAATTTCTCACCTTTTACAATGTTCGGTTCTAAAAATGTATCGCGTTCACTTGAGAAAATGGCAATATCAACCTTTTTCGAACTATCTTTCTTTTCGTACGTTGAAACTTTCACGCGAAACGGAACTGCCTCTTTCTCGCCTACTTGATTGACTACGTTATCTACATCGTCTTTCTTAATTTGTGAACGGAGTAATTTATTTTCCGCATCATCTGCTAAAACGAACTTATTTGCCTCCATATTTTGAATCGATGAAGCATTATCATATGATAATCCATTTGCTAATCCTGAAATAACAAGGACTAAAAATGATAATAACACCATAATCAGTCCGATTAATCCGTATCTTAATTTTGATTGTTTCAATTCACGCAGAGCTAAAAACATTTCGCTCGCTCCTTCCTCTTTCTTTCTATGCACTTATCATAAAAAAGAAATATGAACGGAATATGAACAGAAGATTACAGAAGAAAGATTAAATTTTCAGAAAGTATTGAAAATAAACAAAATCCTTGATACAATTCAGTCAAATAATCTTGACCGAGTAATTTCATTTGAGGAGTTGATTATGTTGAAGCCCATGTTCACACTAACTACTTATAGCCAACTAAAAGCAATAAGCGACCCACTACGTGTCGAAATGATGATGCGTCTATGCGAACGTCCTTATACAGGACAATTACTATCTGAGAAATTCGGCATTCCAAGGGCGAAAATTCATTATCATTTAAAAGAATTAGAGAAAAATGGTTTTATAGAAATCGTATATACAGAAGAAAAAAATGGCATCGTTCAAAAGTTTTATCAATCTGTCGCGAAAGGCTTCACACCTGCTGCAGATCTATTACCTCATTTAGAAATGTTAAGCGAGTCAGGTCGCCAAATCTTTTTACAAATGACAGAAATGACGAAAAGCCATATTCTCGCTGCACCAGAAGAAGCTTTTACATTACGAAAAGTAAGCGAAGACCCGGCTGAGTGGAATTACGTTTCATCCTGCTGGGAGTTTGATGCTACGCCGGAACAATTTCAAGTGTGGGTGAAAAAGTTTTATGAATTGATGGCTGAATTAAATGAAATCACAAAAGACGCGGAAAACGATCCAAATAGTAAATCGTATTACATTTCTACCACTGCACTACAAATCGATGAACGAGCAATGCAACGATTTGTGAAAGAAGAAGAAAAATCGTAACACGATTTTTTTTACATAAACGGTCAAATTTATTTTACCGAATAAATTTATTATAAAGGAGTAGATTAAATGGACATATTGAAAAACCGGAATTTCCTCTTATTATTTTTAGGGAGAATTTTTACAAACATAGGAGATAGCTTGTATTATGTAGCAGCGATGTGGCTCGTATATAAGCTGAGTGGTAATCCTTTTTATTCTGGATTAGCTGGTTTCCTTACGTTATTACCTTCTGCATTACAATTTCTTACCGGTCCATTCGTTGATAGATGGTCAATCAAAAACACCCTCGTCATCACACAAGTTTTGCAATGCATTCTTATTTTAATCATCCCTATTACACACTACTTCGACCTATTAACAGTCCAACTACTACTCATCATTATGCCCATCGTAGCCTTTATCGAACAATTCGCCTATCCCGCACAATCGAAAGCTTTACCACTTCTACTGCATAAAACACAATTATTAAAAGGAAACTCTCTCTTTTCATTTGCGTATCAAGGTATTGATTTAATTTGTACGACTCTTTCTGGAATATTAGTAGCACTACTTGGTGCCATTACTTTATATGTGGTCGACTCCTTAACATTCGCGATTACTGCCCTTTTGTTCTTTTCATTAAAAATGCCAACGCAAACCGAAACGGGCACATCACTTTCAACTAAACAATATTTCTCAGATTTAAAAGAAGGCTTTTCAATCGTCTTTCGTTCCTTAATGGGTGTCTTCTTAATCGGCTCAGTTGTCGCTAATTTTTCTATCGGTATGACGATGGCGATACTCCCTTCTTTCGCTGATTCTTTAGGAGGCGTGAAATTATATGGCTTCTTTTTAGCAGCTATATCCGCCGGCAGTTTAATTGGAGCACTCTTCAGTTCATGGGTTGGCAAACGTAATGTTGGCCACGTCTCCATTATTAGCTTTGCGGCTGGCGCTTTCTTTTGGTTTCTCTCTACGATCGTACCGTTTCAATGGCTATCTATTTTCTTATTCGGCCTAGCTTGGATTCCAATTGGAGCCACGAACATCTTATTTGCGACAATTAGTCAAATTGTAATTCCAAATCAATATATTGGACGGATCAATTCAGTCATGCAAAGTATGGGCACAATTGCTATGCCGTTCGGTTCTTTAATTGGCGGATACACCGCAAATGTATTTAGTAGCCAACTCATTTTCGCGCTCGCTAGCATCGGGATTTTATTCATTTCTCTAGTATGGCTACTTCATCCGAAATTACGTTCATTGCCGAAAGCTGATGAAATTACAGCGGATACTTTTGGAGTTCGGTTTAAGGAAGAGCGCGGGAAAGGTGCGGCTTTATAGCAGAAATACAGTACATGAAATTAATATCAGCGATTTTTTAAATATATCAGCGTAACTCGAATTATATCAGCGATTTTTCGATTATATCGACTTACCAACAAAAAACGACAAAAAAGAGGCTGTTCCCAAACAGCCTCTTCCATCTATTTCGGAAGTTCCACCCGAACAGTCGTCCCTTCCCCTTTTGTGCTATATACTGAAACAGTTCCCTTATGCAGTTCAACAATCTTCTGCACAATCGATAACCCTAAACCGCTACCTTCTACGTTTCTTGCCCTTGCTATATCTACTTTGTAAAAACGGTCAAAAATACGATCCATTTCTTCTTTTTCCATACCGATTCCGTTATCAGATATAGAGATAATGACACTAGACTCTAACTCTTCGACGAAAAACTCAATCGTCCCAGCATCGTTTGAAAACTTAATACTATTCGTGAAAATATTACTCCATACTTGATGAAGTAAGTTTTCATCACCTTTTATAGTGATATCTGGCACATCAAATTCAACGGCGATATCTTTCTCGCGCCATTTCCATTCGAGCATAAAAATGACGTCTTTAATTTGCTTCTGTAGATTGAATTCTCTTATTTGTAGAACCTTTTCCTCTTTATCTAAAGAAGCTAGCGTAAGTAACTGTTTACATAAACTAGACATCCGCTTACTTTCACCCTCAATAATTTGTAAGTAATGGTTTCTTTCTTCCACGCTCATCTTTTCTGTTTGCAACGTCTTCGAAAAACCTTGTATGGAAGAAAGCGGTGACTGGAATTCATGTGAAACGTTCGAAACGAATTCTTGTCTCATTTCATCTAGTTCTTTAATACTTTTCGTCATCTTTTGGAAGCTTGTAGATAACGTACCAATCTCATCTTTTCGTTTTACGTCTAATTCAATTTCATATTCCCCACTCGCAATTTTTTGCGTAGCGTTCGTAAATTTACGAATTGGACGAACAATATACCCTGCTGCAATCGCTATAAAAATGATACTTAATAAAACGATAAACCCAAGTAATACCGCTAGAAAAATTCGCATTTCACCAAATTGATTCTGAATGTCAGGACGAATAAATAATGCGTACTGTTTATCACCGTGTTTTACCGGTACACCGACACTATTAATTAATTCGTTATCGAAAAATCCTGTAATAAAGAGACGCGTTGGATACGTAGAGACACCATTAAACGTCTCCCCTCGCAATACTTTACGGACGGTATCATCACTTATCGTCGTCTTACGAAACGCATTGCCGATACGCTTTCCATTCTTTTGATCATCGACAATATAAATTTCATACCCTAACTTTGCAATAGAATGTAAGTACGCCTCTTGATTTTCTTCACTTTGCTTTTCATATAACGATTTAACTTCTTTCGCATACTTTAAAATCTTTTCGCTATTGTACGGTTTTAACTTCACCTGATAATATACGTTCGTTAATAAAAATCCAATAATACTACTAAGTAGCATAATACCGACTGTCATAAAAACAAATCTAGAATATAGTGATTTCATTTTATTTCAACTCCAACTTATACCCGAGTCCGCGCACCGTTGTAATTTGGAAATCATCCGTTCGTTTGGAGAAACGATCTCTTAGTCGCTTCACATGAACATCAACCGTTCGTTCATCCCCTTCAAAATCCATTCCCCATACTAACTCAATTAATTCTTCTCTTGAAAATGTTCTCCCAGGATAGCTAGCTAATTGTGATAATAATTCAAATTCCTTTAATGGAAGCAAAATTGTCTGACCGTTACACTTTACTTCAACACCTTTACGATCAATAGTCGTTCCGTGGAGTGTAATCATGTCAGCACTCAACATTTGATAACGACGTAATAAAGCTTTCATACGAAAAATTACTTCAGCCGGTTCAAATGGTTTTACAATATAATCGTCCGTACCAGAAATGAATCCTTTTTCTTTATCCACTAACTGATCTTTCGCCGTTAATAAAATAACAGGAATATCATGATACTTCCGTATTTCTTCACATAACGTATAGCCATCAACAAAAGGCATCATTATGTCTACGATCGCAAGATGAATATTTTCCTTCTCTAATACTTCTTGCGCTACCTTTCCATCTTCAGCCTCAAAAACTTTAAACCCCTCTTTTTGTAAATGATAATGTAATAATTCTCTAATATGCTTATCATCATCAGCTAATAAAATATGTATCATCTTCATTAAACCCTCTCTTGTTCATCCTTCTACATCACTACATTAAGAAACAATTGGATTTTTTGCAAGAAAAAGAAAAAGAATCTATTTTGAAAAAAGATGATTCAAAATAGATTCTCACGTTTTAGTATTTAGATTATTTTAATCAAAAACAATTTTTAAGCCTTCGAAATATCAACAAATCCTTCTCCGAACACATCACGAACATCGTGTATAGCGATGAACGCAGCCGGATCCGTAGTTTGAACAATCCTCTTTAGCTTCACTACTTCTTGCTTATTAATAACAACATAAAGAATGTCCTTCGGCGTTTTCGTGTAATAGCCATGACCAGAATACACGGTAACCCCTCTGCCCATTAAGGTTGTCACCTTCCCGGCAATTTCATCCGGATTATCAGAAATAATCGTAATGGCCTTTTTCGGATTTAACCCTTCAATTACAAATTCCATCACTTTCGTTCCTACATATAACATAATAATTGTCAGCATCAGTTTTTCTGCACCAATGATGAAATAAGATGAAAACGCAACGATTAGATCGAAGAACAGTAGACCATAACTAATGCTCCAGCCTAAGTATTTATGTGTCATCCTTGCTAAGATGGTAGTACCTGCTGTCGTTCCACCAACGCGAATGATGAGACCAATCCCGCAACCGATAAATATTCCACCGAAAATGGCATTTACGAGCATTTCATCAGAAGCAATCGTCCATCCTTCTGTTAAATGAAGAAATAGCGAGTTTGTAACTACAGCGATAATCGTATAAATTGTTGTAATCTTATTTAAAAATTTATAACCAGCTATTAACAAAATCGCATTTAATATTAAGTTGACTAAACCTGGTGACCACTCAAATAAGTAGTAAGTAATAATCGTGATACCTGTTACCCCGCCTTCACCGAACTCATTCGGGATAACAAACAAATTGACACCTAAAGCAAAAAGGAATGCACCAATAATAATAAAAATAATGTCTGTCGTTCTTTTTTTCATACAGTACCTCACTTCTTATGCAAATATTTCTTCAGATATAAACTCTCACCATTATATCGTGGAATATTCAAATCGAACAGTGGTTTATTTTTATTTTAATATAGAATGATAAATCAACTTTATCCTATATCGACATGTAATTAAAAAAGGATAACAACTGTATTTATTATGCGCTACAAATAAAGTTTTGATTTCACATGCAATTCAGCCTAAAAAATGAATATAAATACTCTCACTCGCAAAAACTTCGAATACAAAGCAAATAAGCGAAGCTATAAAATAGACTTCGCATCAAGCGTTTGATCATAGAAATTTATATGAGATTTTATATTCATACATTCCAGAAATAAATTCACTTATCTTTCTCCATATATTCTTTAATCTTTCGTTCTTCCCACTCTTTTCCGAATATCCCAAATGGAAAAGTTGTCAAACCATGTATAACGATACCGATCCCCCAACCTGCAAGTGGATATAAAAACCATAATTTACTTGAATCAGAGCTTATATTTATAAAAAAAAGCATTAAGTTAACTAGTGTATATACCGCTAAATGAATATAAAACGCTTTCAAATTCTCCACTCTTTTTTTAGCTCGTAAATAATTCTCATCTCGCTCCTTATATAAACACCTCTTTCATTATTGTATTTTTTAAATTCGCTCCGATTTAAACATAATATTCTAATCGGAAATCCCTTATTCTCAAAAATTTACAAAATAAAAAAGATCGTCTTCATTGTAGAAAGATTGCAGATGCCAGTGGATACCTTTTTTTGTTCGTAGTACGATACCTTGTGAAAAAATTGAAAAATCAAATTTCATAATAGAAATAAAACCTTTAAATCTGTATAATAAAATTAATAGTGACATTTTAATACAGAAAGGTTTTGGTAACATGCTAGGTATCGATGTTAAAAAAACAGATGAAGAATTAATTATTTCATGGCAACTAGCTAAGGTTCAAATTCCATTAAGTGAAATTATTGAAGTTACAGAAGATGAAACCTATGCTGGTGTAGAAGAAGAAAACGTAATCCGAATTGGAACAGCATACGCTACAACAGACCGGATTTTAATCAGAACAGTAAAACAAAATTATCTATTATTTACGAC
>Ga0209463_1002432_pt1 | contig 10272 bp, 9 predicted proteins | sample AgamicMgSfrz_FD_187169 | JGI IMG/M metagenome (GOLD analysis project Ga0209463, IMG submission 187169) | Agave microbial communities from Guanajuato, Mexico - Mg.Sf.rz (SPAdes) (version 2) | ecosystem: Host-associated > Plants > Phyllosphere > Phylloplane/Leaf | place: Guanajuato, Mexico... | reverse complement strand
CCATAGCATGTTGTTTAATTCCTTCCTAGTAGTTTTTATACTACTAAATTATACAATTGAAATAATAATTTTAATATTTCAATTTAATGAAAAAATAATTTTAAATAAACAGTCCGTAAACGTATACTTTTACGGATAGTGTGTTTGTATAAAAAATTTATTATTCTCGACGTTCGTTTAAATTTAAAAACAATTTACGAACGTTCTTTAAAATGAACGTAGTTTTACGAACGCTTTTAGCAAAGTAATAGATTGAAAAGTCTACTTCCTATAATCAAACTTATGTTAACTTGAAAAGAAAAAGCCTGTATCTAAGAAGATACAGGCTTTTTCCCATACTGTTAAAGAATTTGTTTGCCCTTGTGTGGCCCCTTCGTTACGTATATCGGTTCATAACCAAAGTGCCTTGTGTAAGATACGAATATCTACTTTTAATTTGAGGTAATACGTTTTTCGAAGTCGCTGTTAATTCTTTCAAAACTAATCAGTCCCTTCATGAAATAAGTATTTACCTTTTTACAACAGCCAATAATATTAATGACGTTGTACTATATGTCTACCACATGTTTTAAAGTTAAAACGTTAATCCAACAAATTTTTTGTGGATTTTTCCTTCATAATAAAACGGTTCGTTTGCGTTAAAGATCAACAGGTAGGGATACGAATTAGTATTTTCTAACTTTTTTATCGATATTATCTTCTATATGATTCAGAATTGATTCGCCTTCAACATCGATAGTCGGTAGAGATTTATCCAGCCATTTAGGTAAATACCATGCAGACTTTCCTAAAAGCGTCATAACTGCAGGTACAAGCGTCATTCTCACCACGAATGCATCGAATAACACCCCAAAAGCCATTGATAACCCTGTCGCTTTTATCGTTGAATCTTCTGCAAATATAAAGCTAGCAAAAACAGAAATCATAATTAGACCAGCCGCCGTTACTACTGGACCACTATGTTTCAGGCTTGAAAGAATAGATTTATTTGCGTCTCTCAAGTGTGTATAATCTTCACGTATCCGACTTACAAGAAACACTTCATAGTCCATAGCTAAACCAAATAAAATACCTGTCGTTAGAACTGGCATGAAATTTAATAACGGACCAGCTTCAGGAATACCAAAGAAATCAATAAAATGCCCATCTTGTAACACAAAAACAGAAAATCCTAAAGTAGCAATTAAAGTCATTAGAAATCCTAATACAGCTTTGATAGGTACAAGAATGGAACGGAAGACAACTAAAAGTAACAGTAAAGCAAAGATAACAATTAAAGCTGCAAATTGAGGTAACGCTTCTGAAAGCTTATCAGAGATATCAATGTTAACAGCAGTTGATCCTGTAACCATTAACTTTACTTTTTCATCTTTATTTATATTTTTTGCCTTTTCTCGAATATCATCAACTAGATTTTTCGTTTTAGAGTCATTAGGTCCCGTTTTAGGTAAAACAGTTATCATTGCAAATTTGCCAGATTGATTTGGAGTAGGGGGAGATACACTAGATACATTTGGCAAGTCACTTAGCTCTTTTGCCACCTTTGTAAAGGATACTTGTGTATCTGGACTTTTAGATCCATCTAGTACAACGACAAGAGGTCCATTTATTCCGTCTCCAAAGCCTTCTGCCATTAAATCGTACGCACGTCTTTCAATAGTTTCTTTTGATTTCATTCCATTATCAGGTAAACCTAGTTCCATATGAAGAACTGGAGAACTAATAATACCCGTGACAATTAAACATACTAGGACGATTTGTACAGGATAACGAGTAACAAACCGTCCCCATTTATTTGAATCCTTATTTTTCTTAACTACAAGAGACTTTTTAGAATCCACTTGTTTTTTTCGTTTAGGACTGAGGCGATGACCAAACATTCCTAATAGGGCAGGAACTAATGTAATGGAGACTAACATGACAATTAACACCGTAAAAGCTGCCGATAATCCCATTGATGTTAAGAACGGAATGCCTACTACAGATAATCCACACAGGGCGACAATAACAGTTAATCCTGCAAATAATACTGCACTACCAGCAGTCGCAGTAGCACGAGCAATGGATTCTCTTACATTAAGCCCCTGGGCTAGCTGTTGGCGATGTCTTGAGATAATAAATAGTGCATAGTCAATTCCAACTGCTAAACCAATCATACTCGCAAGTGACAAACTTGTGGCTTGGACAGAGAAGAAATTTGAACTGATTAGAATTCCCATAGCACCGATACCTAGGCCTATAATAGCCGTAATAATTGGTAATCCTGCTGCAAGGAAAGATGCGAAAGTAAAAACTAAAATACCAAAAGCGATAACGATACCTACTAGTTCAGATGTACCGCCAATTTTGACGTGTGAGAAAGCAACTGTACCGCCTATCTCCGTTTGAACACCATTTTTCTCAGCTAATTTTGCAATACCTTTTATCTTATCTTTTGAAGCATCCGTTACTTTATCTGCACTTACCTTATACGTAATCGTTGCATAACCAATCTCTTTATTTTTACTGATTGTTCCTGCTTGGTAAGGATTTGCGATAGATTCAACGGCTTTGTCGTTAAGAACAAGATCTAATGTATCTTGTATTTTTTGATGCGTAGAAGATGATTCTAATGTTTGCCCTTTAGGTGCTTTAAAGATAAGCTTGATTTGTCCACCACTCTCACCATGGGGAAATTCCTTATTCATCACATCCATTGCTTTTTCTGCTTTTGTTCCAGGAATCGACATATCATCATTAAATGTTATACCTACGCTTCCGACTCCAATTGCTGCAACTATTAGGATGGCTATCCACCCAAAAAAGACTTGGCGGCGTTTTCGAGAAGCCCATTCACCTAATTTATAAAGATACTTTGCCATACAATCTCCTTCCATTCTTCAATTCAATATAGTAAAACATGATGTAAACAACCTTATTCCTTAAAATAAAAGGAGGTTGTTGTGAATACTTTTTTATTCTAATAAAAAAGTAAACAAAAAAAATCGTACATAAGGGCAACCTCCCTATGTACGTTTGGGCAAATCTCTATGTACTTTTCTAATTTTAAGTTAACGATGAAGGATTCCTTGGTCAATTGCAACTGCTACAGCCTCTGACCTTGAAGCTACTCCCAACTTTGTATAAATGCTTGTCAGGTGGGCTTTAACAGTTCGCTCTGAAATTCCTAAATCCAGTGCAATCTTCTTACTCGTCGCTCCACTTGCTACCGTTTGCAGTATACTTAGTTCTCTTTCTGTAAGAATGGGCTCTCTAACAGTTGATGAAGATGATAAACTAGGTTGCTTTTCTTTATAAGCAAAGATTCTTGATGTAATTTCTGGTTGTAAAAGCGTTTCTCCTCTAATAGCAGATTCAATTGTTCTGAATAAATTTTCTCGACTTGTATCTTTTAATAAATATCCCTTTGCACCTAGGCTTAATCCTCGAATCATTAATTCATCCTCATTGTACGTTGTGAGAATAATAATAGGGATAGTTGAATTTTGTTCTTTTAGCTTTTCAATAGCTTCAAGACCACTCATTTTTGGCATGTTTAAGTCCATTAAAATCACATCTGGTTGCAATTCTTCAATAAGATTCAATGCTATAGCTCCGTCTTCTGCCTCTGCCACTACTTCATAGGTATCACTGGTTTCTAAAATTAACTTTAAGCCTTCCCTCACAACAAAATGATCATCTACAATTAAAACCTTATATTTCACATTTATTCTCCTTTTGGTATCAGTACTTCTATCTGAATTATAGTTCCTTTCTGAGTTTTACTTTGAATATCTATGGTTCCTTTAAGTATGCGAACACGTTCTTGCATACCAATTAATCCATAGTGACCTACTTGCTTACCGATTTTCTCTGGATCAAAACCTATACCGTCATCTTTTATCTCTAGATATAAAATACCTTGTATTTTTTCTTCAATCGTTATCCGTGCATGTTGAGCTTGAGAATGACGTGCAATATTTGTTAACCCCTCACTTATGATATGTTTGGCATGTTCTACAAACACGGAAGGCAAAGGTATGATAGCGTCTGCCGTTAGTACACAGTTTATTCCAGTTGTTGACCTGAAACGTTGAACCTCTTCCTCCACACTTTCTATAAACCCTATTTCCTCAACTGATTGTGTACGCAAGTCATCTATTGCACTCCGGGCATCAGCTAATGCCACACGTGCTCTTTCCATTGCTTGCTGTACAATCTCCTGGCCTCTTTTAACATTGTCATTACTCAAATGGGCATTAATTGCTTCTAGTTGCATAATGAGACCTGCCAAACCTTGAGCCAATGTATCATGTAAATCACGCGCCATTCGTTGACGTTCATTTGTAAGAGTCAGCTGCTCTACTTTTTGATGGGCAATCTCTAGTTCTTGAAGAGATGTTTGAATACGAACTCTAGCCTGTACTTGCCTAAAAAACATAACAGCATACCCTACTATACTTATTATGAGAGGAATCATAATCATTAGATAAATAACTAACAAATGCAAATGTCCCATTAGAATAGTAGCAACACACATTAAAAGGATACAAAATAAAGAAACCATTACTACTTTACTTATTTGATAATAAATTCCTACGCTTTGTCCTATCAAAAGTGAATATAGTCCAATGAGCGTTGGTTGAAAGCCATCAGGCATTATAAGACCACAAAGAAAGGCTAAACCTCCTTGAACAAGGATGTAAATCCACGGCCTAAACATTTTAAAAACATTAATAAATGAATTTAATACAAAATATAGAGAAAAAAGAAAGGTAAATAACAAGCTATTCAACAGCATGGGATGAGCTAATGTTTGAAGGATCATCGTAGCTGAATACGTTAATAGCAACCATGTAAAAATGGGTAGTCTACCTGCAAGAGACTGTTCTGAATCATAAGGAATCTTAGATATGGGCGGAGTATGTAGAGGATCCATCTTTCCCATTACTTAACCCCCTTTTCATTTGTTTAAATTAGGATTTCCTTTTGATATATACAGTTACACTTCTCTAATAGTAAATGTCAATTAATTTTAATGCAATTTTGTATCACAAAACTTCTATACTGATTAATCAAAAGTTGTTATCGAAGAATGAGAAATTAGAGAATTTATTTTTCATCAAGAACATAGTAATAATCGGGAAAAGGTATGATATTCCACTGGATAAAGAACGTTTGTTCGTATATAATATACGGAACAAACTTTCTTTTATTTGAGGAGTATTTTCAATGGAGGATGAGCAGTTACCAAACAGAATCATTATATGTATCGACATGAAGGCGTTCTATGCGTCAGTTTCTTCTGTCATAAGAGGATTAAATCCGTTGAAAACAAAGCTTGCGGTGGTCGGAGATATCAAACGGTCGGGATCCGTTGTATTAGCTGCCACACCCTTATTAAAGGAAGAAGGGGTCAAAACAGGAAGTCGTCTTTTCGACATTCCTAAAAGGAAAGATATCCATCTGGTGAATCCATCCATGGAGAGATATATCAAGGCTTCGACCTATATTTCGAGCTTGGTGTTACAGTATGTGGCTCCTGAGGATTTTCATGCCTATAGTATTGATGAGCTGTTTATTGATGCGACAGCTTCGTTGCATCTATTCGCTCGTACACCAGAAGAATTAGCCCATAAGATTATTAACGAGATTTATCGTAAGACACGCCTGACAGCTACGGCAGGCATAGGCCCTAATCTCTTACTGGCGAAGGTAAGCTTAGACCATGAGGCCAAGAATAGCCCAACAGGAGTGCCGTATTGGCGATATGAGGATATTCCCTTTAAGTTGTGGTCCATTCATCCAATGAAGGATTTCTGGGGAATCTCATCTGCTACGGAAAGACGCTTGAATCGTTTAGGTATTCACTCCATCAAAGAACTGGCTCTTTCTTCTGTAGAGATGTTACGGAAAGAATTTGGTGTCCTAGGGGAAGAAATTCATCAACATGCCAATGGTATTGATTACAGTCGCATTTCGGATGTGTACATTCCTAGCTCTCGTTCGTTTGGAAAGAGCCAGATTCTCTCTCGCCATTACACGAATCGAAAAGAAGTGGAGTTGTTGCTGTTGGAGCTGCTAGACGATGTATGCTTTCGCTTACGCATGCATCAAGTGGTGGCTTCTCCAGACAAAAGAAAATGGGAAGAGCTTCAAACTTAAGCCAAGATATCTTTCCATATTGTTTAACCATACTACATACATATGATAGTGGAATGCCGATTCGCTCCATTGGCATTTCCTTATCCAACACCAGTATTCAAGAAGAGGAGCAAATGAGTTTATTCGAGGACATTGATCAGCGTGAAAGAGCCTATGCTCTTGCTAAAACGATTGATGAAATTCGAATGCGTTATGGAAAGAATAGTTTGCTGCGGGCTTCAAGCCATCTCGATCATTCAACCGTTCGTTATCGAAATGGCTTACTTGGAGGCCACAAAGCTTGAGGAGGACGGAAACATGGAACATAGAGGAATGAAAAAATGGCGCCCTTTTGCTACGTTGCCAGAACAATACATAGGACTAAAAAAAATAATAAATAAATAAAAAGAAACAGCTCAGCCTGTTCTAACAGAAGAGCAAATGGAACAGATTAATTTCACCTTAATTGAAGCCTTACATGCAAATAAGCAAGTATACCTTACATATTATAAGAACGGACAACGTGTAACCCAAACCGGATTCATACAATTTGTTGATTCCCTGGGGAATTTGTTTGTTTTTATCGATGAAGTGTTTGAATTAAAGAACAAAATGAGGTTAAGTGAACTAATTGATGTTCGATTCGTTTAAAATTAAATTTAGTTTCATTATTTTAAGTTAAGTAAGAGTTTTCAGTGGAATCCAAATAATATTTAACTTAAGGAGGAGTTATATTGGCACGTGTTTTATTTATTAATGGTGGGTCAGAAGGACATGTCAATCCAACCATTGGAGTTGTACAGGAGCTTATTTCGCGTGGAGAAGAGGTCGTATACTTTTCAATAGAAGAGTTTCGAGAACGTATTGAAAAGACGGGAGCTGATGTGAGAACATTTGACGGCCAAAAATTTTTAAAAGCTTTCATCTCAGGTGGAAGAAATTATTTGCTGGAAAGAATTAACGGTCTTTTACATACAGCAGATATCGTTGTACCCAGCGTTCTTGAACAGATACAGGGAGAGCATTTTGATTATATCATTCACGATTCTATGTTTGGATGTGGACGTTTACTCTCTCAAATTCTACATCTCCCGGCGATTAATTCATGCACATCTTTTGCACAAAATGAACTATCATTTAAAAGAATGTACGAACACCTTTCGCAAAGTATTCCACCGGAACATGCTAACAGAATAAATGGTGAGTTTCAAAGCTTAACAAGAAAGATTAAAGAGAAATATGGGGTTGAAATCACTTCTCCTTACGAAGTTTTTTGTAATCCTGCACCACTTACTATTGTGTATACAACAAGGGAATTTCAGCCTTCTGGAGAAATGTTTGATCAAACATACAAATTCGTAGGACCATCTATTGCTGCAATGGAAACGCAAGGAAGGTTCGATTTTTCTGTATTAAAAGGAAAAAACGTTATTTATATTTCATTAGGTACTGTTTTTAATCAAGAGATTGACTTCTATAAACTTTGCTTTAAAGCTTTTGAGAACACTGACTATACCGTCGTTATGTCTATTGGTGGAAAAACTCAACTATCTGATTTGGGGAAAATCCCCAAAAACTTTATTGTGAAAAATTACGTTCCACAAACTGACGTGCTAAAGTACACGAAATTATTTATCACACATGGTGGAATGAATAGCACCAGTGAAGGTCTCTATTATGGGGTTCCACTTATTGTAATCCCACAGAGCGCAGATCAGCCGGTGATTGCTCAACAAGTTGAGCATCTTGGAGCTGGAATTAAGTTAAAAATGCAAGATTTAACTGTAAGTCAACTGTATGAAACCGTGAATCATGTGTTAGAACATTCCTCCTTTCAGGAGGCTCTTACAGATATAAGAGAACCTTTTCAAAAATCAGAGGGTTATCATCAAGCCGTAGATGAGATTTTCAAATTTAAAAGTCATTTAAAAATTAAAGGAAAAGTAAAGGGGAAATTGAAAAGGAGTGCTCCTTGATGACAAATAATAGACTGAATTCCAAACGACAAAGAGCATATATTCTTTATTTTTCTACAGCCAAACAATCTAAGACTCGAGAATCAAGGATTGAAAAATACAAGCAGAACATTCTCAACGGAAAAGGGCTAAATGATTAATACCTTTTATTTAAAACATAGCCAATATAAAAAGCCACTTGTATAAACCAAGTGGCTCTTTGCTACGTTAAATACATTAGATTATTCACGTATTATTCCCATCGTTATTATAGCATAACTTATCGACTTGTTTAATACATTCTTGCCTTACTACGACTGAAAACAGGATTCATACAATTTGTTGATTCCCTGAGGGATCTCTTTATTCTTATCAATGAAGTATTCGAATAAAAAAATAAAGAGATATTCGCTTTTTCTAAAAAATCACACACAAAAGAAAATAAACAGGTACTGCTACTTGGAAAATATTTAGAAGCTTGAGTAAGCAAAAATTATTTTTTATTATTCCCTCCTAATTTTTTCATCAATTTAATCGTGTCATTATATAAACTTAGTTGGTACCTAGGGAACTCTAATTCCGGGCTGATATTGATTTGTAAGGGAATAGAAGATAGGTCTAATAAATCAAAAGATGCTTTAGATACGGGGGAGGCCTCCGAAGTTTTTTCGATTTGCTCTGTTATACATTTTCCTAACATTTGTATTTGAATACTCCATTTTTGTCGATCAAGCGTTGATATATAATCCGCCTCGGCCCAGTCGCTAAATGTACCGAGTACACCTGAAATATAGGGATACCCTTGCTTTAGTTGAACAAGAAATTGTTCATTTTTCTTTAATATCTGGTTTTTATTTTTAGTAAATGGATTTAATCTCAAACTCTTTGTTGCCTTTTTAAATTCTTTTTCTACCTGATGAAGTTCCTGAAGTAGGCTAGTTGTATCCTCCATTAAATTCTTTATTTCAATCATATTACAGTTATTATTCACCCAATAGGCCGTCTTTGCAAATAACTGTCCAAGGTGTAGTCCAAATTGACTTAATGTTCTTTTTGCTTCTTTTACATAATTTGGAGGGAAAATCACTACTTGAATAATAACGGCAACAAGGGCTCCTATGATTGTATCTCTAATTCGATCAGTGGCATAATAACTTGTTTTATGCACAAATACAAAAACCAGTAAGATAGTTAGAGCAATTTGATGAATGATAGTTTTAGGTACTCTTAGCAAAACAGGAAGTATCATCCCTATTGCTAATAATAAGCCTATCGTCCAGCCGTTTACTTCTAAATGTTTGATGATAAGTATAATAGAAGCAAGTCCAAAAAGAGTACCAATTATTCTATAAAAAGCGTATATAGCAGAATGTTGAATAGTCTCTTGAATAGAAAGAATCACAGTTAAAGGTGCTAAATAAGGATGCTTGGATCCAAATAGTTTTGCCACCTCCCACGATATACCAGAAGCTACAGCTATTTTTGTTATAAGTATTAACCCTTTTATTAGTTCAAATTTTTGTTTCTCCTTGCTTATTTTCATAAAGACTCCTTTGCCTCAACAGATTTCTTATACACATCCATTTAGAATGTATTACAGATCTTTTCTCTTTTTACTTACTATTAGCTAGAGTAAGTCACCAAAAGTGAAAAATTGTACGTTTAGACACATTTTAGCCGGTTACCTGTGCGTTAAGGAACCGGCTATTGTTATTTTCTCACTTTTTGACCTGTATTTAGTAATTGGAAAATTCTGTTGTTATAGCAGTGTTTTTTTTAAAATGTAAAAAATCTAGAAATACGCAAAAAATAATATTATTACTCTCATCTTCAAGCAATAATATTATTTTTTATTTTTGTCTAATGACTTCAATGCGTTTCGATACTCATCATCATTCATTTCCTGTTTCTCTTTATTACTGCCTTTAGCTAAATTGGACACTGTTTGACGAAACATTCCATCTTTTTCTCCTATATGATGACTTTCCCTTTGCTCGTGAGTAGGCGGGTCATGCGGAATTTCATTTCCCACTTCTACTTCAATTTTCTTTCCGCTTTCATCAACAGCTGCTTCTTTATATTTTTTAGTAAGATTAATGAATGCAATAAGAATCGCTAATGTCAAAATAAAATAGATGGAGAGTGCCAATAAGGCTGGTCCAAGTCCTGCTCCCAATCTTCCGTCATAATAAAG
>Ga0209463_1002429_pt1 | contig 10277 bp, 8 predicted proteins | sample AgamicMgSfrz_FD_187169 | JGI IMG/M metagenome (GOLD analysis project Ga0209463, IMG submission 187169) | Agave microbial communities from Guanajuato, Mexico - Mg.Sf.rz (SPAdes) (version 2) | ecosystem: Host-associated > Plants > Phyllosphere > Phylloplane/Leaf | place: Guanajuato, Mexico... | reverse complement strand
AAGAAATACTTATGAAATAATTGATCCCGTCACTGTGGGTCTTGATGACATGGAGCTTATTCTAACAGCACGTTCTGGACGCCATGCGGTTAAAACTGCTTTTGAAAAATTAGGTATGAATCAATTCTCAAATTCAGAGTTCGAGGAAATCTTTGTAGACTTTCTTAAATTAGCCGATGCGAAAAAAGAAGTATATAATCATGATCTATATGTAATGATTGAAAATTATTACAAAAAAGTAAAGGGGAATAATCAGGACATCAGCCATTACAGTAACCATTTTTATGAGTTAATAGATCTGCAAGTGATCAGTAATACAAAATTTCCTTCTGCTAGTGTGGAGTTAAAGAAGGCTGATCAAATCATTAAGGGAACTGCGATAGGTTCTGGTCCGATTGATGCTTTATATTCTGCAATTATGAATGTATGTGATTTAGATATGAAGTTGATTCAATACGATATTAGAAGTGTTTCAAGGGGAAAAGAAGCATTAGGAAAAGTGAAAATTCAAGTTGAATTTAAAGGGGAAATATATATTGCCAAAGCATCAGATACAGATATTTTAAAAGCAAGTGCTTATGCGTATATTAATGCCATAAATAGTATTGTGGTCGATCATTTACTTCCAGTTAAATAAAAACCTAACATGATTTGAAAAGTTAGGAGCTTATCAATGAGTAAAAAATAAATTAATTATCGGTGCAATTGATGTAAGATGAAATAATAATGGATGTATATGGACAAAGATTTTATTGCTTCATCTTAACAAAAAAGGTGCTGGTTTAGTTTACAGAAAAGTTAATTTTATTTAAATGCGTGTTATTTTTAGAATCAATTTACTAATGAAAGAACTGATAAAAAGGGATATTCTCATTTAAGAGAGCAGTAATCCAATAAGGGTTAATGCTCTACTTTTCTTTTTCTGCACTAACTAAGCAGCATTTCCTGTGATAAGGGATGAAACAAGGATAGTTTAGGAGGATTTAGAGAGGAAAAATTATGGAAGATTCAGGTATATACTGAATCTTTTTCGTTTAATAAAAGAAGTTCAAAAGAGAAACATTTATGAAAGAATGCATTTAAACAATCGGGGACTTTAGTTTAAAAAGAGGATAAATTATTACCAAAGGAAAACTCACTCTTAAGAAATAGAGCGAACACTCGTATAATATATATAAGTTAACGTTATATGGAAAGAGAGAAGGAATCCACTCAACTAAGTACCACCTGTCTCACAGGTGGTACTTAGTTTTATCCTGCTGAATCCTATCCTTTTCTACTAGTAGAAATATTGGAACCTTCGATAAAATAGCGTTGAAAGAAGAAAAATAATAACAAGACTGGCAATAAAACCATTACAGACATGGAGATTAAATAATGCCATTGTGTCTGCACTGTTCCCTTGAAAGTGGTTAAGCCGATTTGTAAAGTGTATAGATTCTCGTCATTGATGTATAGCAATGGTCCTAATAAATCGTTCCAGGCTCCATTAAAGGAAAAGATAGCTACTGTTATTAATGCTGGTTTGGTTAATGGCAAAATAATTTTCCACCAAATTTGCAAGTGACTGGCTCCATCTAACATTGCAGCTTCAATTAGTTCATCAGGGATGGATGTTGTAAACTGTCGCAATAGAAAAATGAAAAACGCGCTGCCTAAAAAAGCAGGAACTATTAATGGCAAATAAGTGTTCAGCCAACCTAATTTAGAAAATAAAATATACTGTGGTACTAATGTAACAAAACCAGGGATTAGCATCGTGGAAATAACTAGAATAAACAAGATATTCTTCCCTTTAAAGGGGATTTTTGCAAAAGCATATGCAATTAAGGAATTTACTAATACATTTCCAATCGTTACGAAAACAGCAATGAATACAGTGTTCATTGTCCACCTTGTAAATGCCGCTGTTTTCCATGCTTCTATGTAATTAGAAAAATGAAATTCTTTTGGTATCAGTGATGGAGGATATTGAGCAATTTCGGCTGGAGATTTTAGCGACGTCGATATCATCCAAAATAAAGGTGATAAAATAATAATACTTCCAGTTAGTAATAAGAAAAGAACGAATAGTTTTCTAAGCTTAATAGGGGAAGATTTATATTTATAAAATTTATATGATGTGCTTGTAGATTTCATTTATCATTTCCTCCTTCATAATGAACCCAGCGTTTACTGATTTTTAGCTGAAATACAGTAAGAATCATGATAATAACAAATAATATCCATGCCATTCCGGAGGCATAGCCCATATCAAATGTTTTAAATGCATTATTCCACATATGTAAATTATAAAATAAGAGCGAATTTGCTGGCCCGCCATTTCCTGATTCAGACATAACGTATGCTTCCTGAAAAATTTGAAAAGAACCGATTGTGCTTGTAACTAAATCAAAGAAAATGACGGGAGAAATCATGGGCAAGGTGATATGAAAAAACTTGTGAAATATATTTGCACCATCTATTTCTGCCGCTTCATACACATTTTTGGATACCCCTTGTAAACTCGCTAAATACAGAAGCATGCCTCCACCTACGCTCCACATTTTCATGAGTATTAATGCAGGCTTTGTCCATTGAGGATCAAACAGCCAAGCAGGTCCCTCTATTCCAACCCAGCTTAACATGGTATTGATCATTCCAGTGGAGGGGCTTAATAATTGCATCCACAAAAAATAAACCGCTACACCTGACAGTACGGCAGGTAAATAAAAAATGGTGCGAAAGATTTTCATCCCCTTAACCTTCTGATTAAGCAAAACCGCAAGCAGCAAGGCTCCTACTGTGGTTATCGGCACAGAAAAAAGTACATAATATAGGGTATTCCATAAAGAAGTCCAAAACATATCGTCTACTGTAAACATATGTTTATAGTTTGCTAGCCCAATAAAATTCATTTTGGATGTTATATTGTAGTCAGTAAAACTTGCATATAAAGAAAAGAGCATAGGACCCAGCATTAGTCCGATGAATCCGATGATCCACGGGCTGATAAATAGATAGCCAATTAAATTGTTTTTTCCTGCTCTTGTCCGTTTTCCTGTTTTTATATGGCGTTTCTTTTTCACTGATTTTAAATCTTTGGAAATACTCATTTCTATTTTTCCCATAATAAGATGTTCATCTCCTCATCTGTGATTTTTCTTCTTCTTGTTCCCTTTAGATATAGATAAGAGAAGGAATCACAATCCCTTCTCTTGCGCGTTATTGTTTCAGCTTTTTCACTTGTTTTTCCGCCTGTTTAAGCCCTTGGTCTGGTGTGATTTTTCCCAGCATAATATTATCTATAATCGGGTTGATTGTATTTTGATAATCTGGATATTCAACAGGTGTTGGATATATGTTCGTTTCTTCCAGATTTTTGACCATTGCATTATATATTTCCTTTTCCGTCCCTACTAAATGAGCGGCGGCTGTCTCTGCACCTTTAATATTTGCCACATTGTCAAAATTCTCTTCGGCCCAATAACTTTGAGCTTCTGATCCTGTTAAATATTTAATGAATTCCATTGCTTCTTTAGGATGAGCGGAACCCTTTGGAATTTCAGCAACAAATCCTCCACCTTCGGCCCAATGACCTTGTCCTTCTTCAAAGGAAGGGACGGCTGCTACTCCTACATCTAAGTCTTTTCCATAGTCACGAATTTGGGTATAGAATGTGCCAACGTCCATCCACATAGCAACTTTCCCAGCAATAAAGGGATTTGATTGTTCACTACCAAACTCCGCTTGGAATGTTTGAACTGTTTTATCCCCTAGGCGATTTTTCCATTGCAACAGCCATTCTAATGCCGCTACTTTTCTTGGAGTATGGATTGCCAGTTTTCCATTATTCATGTAGCTTGTACCATTGTCTGCATTTGTCATCCATGTGGATGGTCCCGTGCTTCCCCATAATGGGTAAAAGCCGATTCTTTCATATGTATTTCCTTGTTTTTTATCTAATTTCTTTGCATACTCTTCTAATTCTTTCCATGTGGAAGGTGGTTGGTTAGGATCAAGTCCTACTTCTTCAAAAGCTTTTTTATTGTAGAATAATAGCCTAGTATCTGTATTAAAGGGTACTCCATAAACCTTATCTTTATGTACAACTGCGTCCCATAAATATGAATAGAACTGCTTTTGGAAATCATCATCCACATATTCCGTGATTTCCTCTACTTGCTGATTCTCTGCTCTTTGGGCAACTGTATTAATATCATTTATAATGACATCAGCGGGACTCCCGGCAGCAACAGAAGCTAAATTTTTCGTCCAGATGTCTCCCCATGGCAAGTAAGTATGTTTTACTAGAATTTTATCTTGTGATTCATTGAAATCCTTTACGATTTTCTCGATAATCGGTCTTCGTGTTTCAGATCCCCAAAAACTCCAGAAATTAACCACAATCTTTCCGTCCTGTGTTTCCCCACTTGCACTCGATTCATTGCTGGAACAACCAGAAAGAATCCCCATTATCAGCATAAATACTATAAAGAATGAAATACTTTTTTGCATAATCTATCCTCCAGTAAGTAAGTTAGTTACCGCAATTGATAAAATACCCTTATCAGTGTCTATTAAACATTTAACCCTTTATTTTTAGGTTTCACTTCATCTCCATTTCCAGCTTTAATAAGGAGTTGCTATTGATATGACCGGAAATTCGCAGATATAAGGAGCGGTAGAATTCATTAGGGAATGATATCATTTTCGGAGTCTAGCATCCCAAAGTAATAATTTCACTGAGAGAGATCAAAGAGATATTTATCAATTATAGAGCGTAAGTGAAAGTAATAATAATCTCCTTTATTTATAACCTAAGGACGTAAGTCAAATTTTCAAGCAGTATTATATAGGAGTCACGAGGAGTGTTTACAATGAGCTGCAACCTTCAAGATGTGTCAGTACGTATATCCAAATAGTACTTTTAAATTGAAGATTAAGGTTGTGAATTTATGACGGATTTTTTTGCTTTTCTTGGGTTTAGTTGTTATCAGTTGATAGAAAGGAGACTACTATAAGTTAAGATTTCTATATTAATAAGAAACAGTAGCTAATAACATTAAAAATACATATTCTGGCGATGATTGCTACATATCAAAATCTTTATATAGAAAAATAAAATATATTAAAAAATTTTTGACAAAAACTAAATATTGTAATAAAATTTACATAGTATTTGTTTTTTTCTTCCAAAATACCCATATGTTGTTATGAAGATATCATAAATTATCATTCTAAGAACTTACTTTTATTAATTTTGAAACAGAGATAACAAAAAGTTAAACTTCTGAGAAACCACTTTTAATCATTTAACCCCATATAAAATAAACGAAAGCTCATATGAAATAAAAATAATAGAAATCAATTCTTTCTATAAGGAGGACGTATTATTCATACTTAAATGTTGAGTTATAAAGCCAATAGTATGAGTTTAAGCACAAAACAGATTACAATTAAAAACCTATTTTAAAGAAAGAGTTTTTATTAAGTTATCCTAGGTAGCTGTTTTCTATATAACTATTGAAAGTGAAAAAGGTATTCTGGTGTTATGCTAAAATTTATGGAAAAGTGAGGATAACTCTATTGCATAACATTAAAAAATGATAAGGGGGGATAAGGTAAGGAAAAGCTACCAATTTTTTATATGATAAAAAAATCAAAGGAGAAATATCATGAGATCAAAGTTTGTATCAATGATTAAAAACTCATTAATCTATCTTTCTGTATTTACACTAATTACTACATTCACTTTAAGTTATTTACCCACTAAGTCGTTTGCTGAGTCTTCAACAGAGAAAAATTATGATACTATTTTTGAAGTTTTAGAATTTATTAAATCTACAGATGAAGAAATGATTTATAAGACATTAGAAAATGGGGAAGTTTTCTTATATAAAGAATTGATTAACAATGATATTGTAACTACTAAGAAATATAAAATTGAAGGAAATAATGAAAATCTCATTGAAAATTTTGTAACAATTAATGAAGTAAAAGGGGATACTATATCAGTTACCCAGAATGATTTAATGCATAACGAATTAATCTCAAAATCAACAGTAGAAATTTTACCAATTAAAGAAATTGAAGATAATGAGATAAAGGATGAAATTTCGATATTAGCAACTGGTAAATGGGTAAAGGCAAGAGGAGCAGGTAATAATTATCAATATTACAAATACAATAATGGAGGGGGGAAGGCTAGAGAATTAAGCAGGGAAAAAACACTTAATTCTTACAATAAATATTTTGATCAATTTACCAGAAATGTCGATTCACTTAGAAGTTTTGAAATTGGTGTTCTTAAAGATTTATTATTTATAGGTGTAATAGATCAAGCATTTAAATCTATAAAAAATCCAACTGTTGCAAACATCACAAAGTTTTTAAAAAAATATTTAAAAAGTATACCGGGTGTTTCAGTAATTGTCTCGATGGTTCAATATTTAAATTTATCAACCAAAACGATGTATTCATATGAAGATATTCCTGGTTCGGAAAAACGTTGGAAATAATAACTATAAGGAAATGTGTACTATGAAAAATAAACAAAGTGTACTGTCGATTTCTTTAATAATTATCAGTATTATTGTCTTATTCTATTCGATAATAGAAATTTATCAAAAAATAACAATTAGTAATTTTCCAAGGGTTTCTACCATTATTTTATTTTTATATGCAACAATTACTCTATCGATACTATTATTCAAAAAGAAAAAAAATTAACTATTTAATGACAGTTTGTAGATAAAAGGGGATCAGAATGTTTTTATTTTGGTCTCCTTTTGTAATTCCGGATTTCTTATTTATTATTTAATTGTATCTTGATCTATTCTTTTCATTCTTCTTAGGCCATTTCTAGAATTACCTAAATCCGTTTTTTCATTTCTTCAAGTTTATGGATGCAAAAACACGTTGAATCGTTCCTTTTCGCTTGGCGGAGTATAAATTAATCGTTGTTCAGCAATCGAGAATGAAAAATACTCCATAAATTATCTCAAATAATTAATCTTTTTTAATTGAGAACTGTTATCATTTGCTGTATATTAAATAGTACGATACAAATAATGGAGTAAGGAGAATATACAATGCAAATATACTGGACTAAAATAAATAAGATTATTGAGGAAACGCCAGAGGTTAAAACATACCTACTCGACCGCCCGAAAGACTTTACATGGGAAGAAGGTTCCCACACCCATTTCGCACTGAAGGGTTTCAATGCCGGAGACAAACCAAACCGCAGTCTGATTCGCCATATGTCCATCTCTTCCTTACCGCACGAAAATGCAATCGGAATCACAACACGTATCAGAGAGCAGTGCTCGGAGTTTAAATCGATTTTAAGAAGCCTTGAAGTCGGCAATGAAGTTGCCATATTTAAAACTCATTCGAATTTACCGCTGAAAAGAGAAGACAAAAATGTTTACCTGCTGTCATCAGGTGTCGGTCTGGCAACTTTTAGACCGATTGTACTTGATTATTTCGAACGTGCTGACAACGTTAATCATATTCATTCTTTGAACATCGATTCATCAAAAGCCTTCTTATTTACCGATATTTTTACATCTGTACCTGATAAGAAGTTTGAGGCACAGTTCGTCGATAACCGTAAAGATTATTATGAAGAAGTGAAAAATCTTGCTGCAGACAAGGATGGTCTTTTCTATATTGTTGGCAGTGACGACTTCCTTGTGCAGAACATTGAAGTACTGCGTGAACAGGGTATCAAGCCAGAACAGATTATGCTTGATAAGCGTGCACAAGAATTGCCTAATTTTTTTTCAATTGAATCGTCCCTTTAAGGGGAATTTATGATAAATGCCGCTGACTTCTGTGGTACAGCTGCATTTATCATCTTCGATTGTAAACAAAAAATAAAAAAGGACTGGCACCCAGTCCTTTTCTATTTAAACCATCCTTTTTCCTTAAATCTGGTGATGGCTTCAATTCGGTTTTTTACTTCCAGTTTATCTAGTATCATGCTGATATAGTTACGCACGGTTCCTGTTTTAATGGATAGCTCTTGGGCAATTTCTTTTGTGTTTTTGCCGCTCGCAACTAGCATAAGAACTTCTTTTTCCCGTTCTGTAAGGGGATTTTCTTCTTTATAGACATCATCAACCAATTCTGGTGCGTAAATTCTTCTACCTTCCATCACACTGCGGATGCTATTTGCCAAATCATCGCTTGGACTATCCTTGAGCAAATAAGCCGATACGCCAGCTTTCAATGCACGCTGGAAATAGCCAGATCTGGCAAAGGTAGTTAAAATAATGACTTTGCACGGATGGCTCATAAGTTCTTCAGCTGCTTCTAAACCTGTTTTAGCAGGCATTTCTATGTCCATAATACAAATATCAGGGTTTTTCTCTTTGACAAGCTGGATTGCTTCTTCACCATTGTTTGCTTTGCCGACAACCGTGATATCCTCTTCCAGATCAAGCAATGAACCCAATGCCCCTAAAAGAAGGCGTTGGTCTTCGGCAATGACAATGCGGATCATAATAAGTCCTCCTTTTCTATTATTTTTCCATCCCGTGGAACGGCTATTTTTACTATTGTTCCCTCATTGGCGGTAATTTCTAAAGTGCCGTTGATAAAATCCAATCTTTCTCTCATACCTGCTAATCCGCTTCCTTTGTGAGCATCTTCCTTCTTAAAAGGAGTGGTTCCATTATCTTTGATTTCCATGATTGTTTCTTTTTTATTTTGGCTGATGCTTATGGAGCAAGCAGTGGCATGGCTATGTCGAACCACATTTGTAACAGCTTCTTTTAAGCACATGCTAATAATGTTTTCTGCAATCGCTGAAACTCTTAGATTGGAAGCTATATCGTAAGTTAGGCTGATCTCAGCCGCTCCTAATATTTTTTTTACGAGAAGGAGCTCGTCTTTTAATTTTATGCCGCGCATTTCAGAGACCATCTTTCTAACTTCGTTTAGTGCTGTTCTCGAAGTATGCTGAATATCTTTCAATTCCAAGCGGGCTTGTTCTGGGTCTTTATAGACTAATTTTCTTGCTAAATCACTTTTTAAGCCAATAAGCGATAGTTTTTGACCAAGTGTATCATGAAGGTCTCTAGCAATTCTTTGTCTTTCTTCTAGTTTTACTAAATCGGAAATACGTTTATTCGCATCTTCTAGTTGTTCCTGCAGCTGGCCTTTCTCTTTGCGATTTTGGATGTTTAATGGCAATAAAATAACGCCAAACCAGATGATTAATACAAAGGGAAGCTGTTTTAACAGCAAGGAATCTCCTATTATAATTTGAAAGTAAATAGCGAATGTTGTAACCGCCAAGTGTATAAAGTAAAGGATAAAAAAAGGAATCTGTTTTTTTATATTGCCGATAAAATAGGAAAGAAAAAAAGAAAAATACACATAACTGTATGCATAAATGGCAAAAGTGGATATCCCAATCAATAAGGATGGCCATAAATAGATTGTCCAGCCTTTGGAAAGATAAGCAATTCTATAAAATAGAAAAAATAAAATGGTAAGGATGATGCCAGCTATCACATCAACTGCTGAAGAGGCGTGGAATATAAAATAAAAGGGCAAAATAGTAAGTAATGTCCAAATATAAGGAGAAATGCCGGTGCTTTTTTTTAAAACCTCTAATCTTTTTATCATCAGTTTCTAACCTCGTTATTTATTGGCTTTTATCTCTACATTTTAACATAATTGAGCAGCAATTAAATGGCCTAAAACCTTCTAATGGCTGCTCATAATTTACTTAAAGCAAAAGAGATATCTTCCTGTCTTATTCCATTTCTGATCTGGCAGAAATAGAAAGGGATTTCTTTTGTTTTTTCCATTCATAAAAACTGATAAACTTTTTGTCTTTTTCATCCCATAAACGGAATTTTAAAGAACGAAGACTGCTTGCCAGTGTTATCGTTGGAACATTTTGCAGAGGTTCTGTTTGGTTATGGACTAGCTCTAAGTTGTAATTAGGAACCCTTGGGCTTAAATGATGCACATGGTGGTAGCCAATATTGCCAGTCAGCCATTGCATCCATTTTGGCAGGTGATAGAAGGAGCTTCCTTCTACAGCAGCCTTTACATAATCCCAGTTTTTATCTTCCTCAAAATAAGTGTCTTCAAAAGTATGCTGCACATAAAATAGCCATACGCCAACAGAGCCAGATATAAGAAAAATTGGCAGCTGTACGAGCAAGAAAGAAGACCAGCCAAGTGTACTTCCAAGAAGCACAACTAATAGAACAATGGAAATGTTAGTTAAGTACGTATTTAGCCTTTCCTTTGATCTAGCCCCTTTACGGTTG
>Ga0209463_1002428_pt1 | contig 10278 bp, 11 predicted proteins | sample AgamicMgSfrz_FD_187169 | JGI IMG/M metagenome (GOLD analysis project Ga0209463, IMG submission 187169) | Agave microbial communities from Guanajuato, Mexico - Mg.Sf.rz (SPAdes) (version 2) | ecosystem: Host-associated > Plants > Phyllosphere > Phylloplane/Leaf | place: Guanajuato, Mexico... | reverse complement strand
TCGTGGCAGCATATCTCGCCCGACACCAGCCCATTCGTGACACTGTTTGCCAAAGCGGGGCTGCCGGCCGCGGCGGCGGTGATTAACTTTGTCGCGCTGACCTCGGCGATGTCGTCTGCCAACAGCGGCGTCTACTCCAGCACCCGGATGCTGTATGGCCTGTCGATGGAGAAGCACGCGCACTGGCAGTTCCGCATTCTGTCGCGCACCACGGCGATTCCGGTGCGCAGCCTGATCTTCTCCATCTTCTGTATGCTGAGCGGCACCCTGCTGCTGTTCCTGGTGCCGAATGTGATGACGCTGTTCACCATTGTCTCGACGCTGGCCGCCATTCTGGTGATCTACAGCTGGGGGATGATCCTGCTCGCCTATCTGGTCTACCGGAAACGCAGCCCGGAGCTGCACCAACAGGCGATCTTCAAAATGCCCGCCGGTATTTTCCTGTGCCGCCTGAGCCTGCTGTTTTTCCTGTTCTCGCTGGTGATCATGGTGTTTGACCCGGACACACGCATTGCGCTGTTTTCGATGCCGCTCTGGTTCATCCTGCTGGCGGTTATCTGGCGGATAAAGGTGAAACGGGAAAACACGAAGCTGTATAGGCTGGAAGGGAATATGTAGGGCGGCGGAACACTCACCAAGGAAATATATTCATGAATATATTTCCTTGGTTTCCCCCCGCTCTCGTGAGGAACACCTTCATAAAAAAGCCGCCCACATGGGGCGGCGAGTTAATCAGGCTACGGTATATTAAAGAGCGACTAATTCCAGCCGCTTACCTAACGCAAGCAGCGCTTTTTGGATCGTGTCGATCTTGGTCGTATGATGCAGATCGAAGATACGCGTCACCTCTTGCTTTTTAGTTTTCATGCGGCTTGCCAGTTCAACCTGAGTCAAGCCATCATCAATAAAGGCATTAAGCAGCAGCACCTTAGCAGCAACGCTTAACGGCACCTCGACAAAATCGCCGGTAACTGCACTCGGGGCCGGTACTTTTTGATTATCCTCAAAATAGAATTCAAAGGCCGTGACCAGCGCATCCAGCCCCATTTCCAACGCTTCCTCGCGCGTGTCGCCCTGGGTCAGCGCCTCTGGTATATCCGGGAACGACACTACGTACCCGCCATCACACGGCTGTAAAGTAATGGGATATCGCATAGTGATTAAGTGAATCTCCGCGAGTACCAGCCCCGAAGGGCTGGATTTTTATAGGCCAAGCTGCTTGATGATGGCCCGTCGCAATGGCTCTTTTAACTCAGCGCCGGGATGCCGGGGCATGACACTTCGTTTCCCCTGGTATCTCAGTTTCAAATGGTTTGTGCCGTTTGAAATCTCCACCCCCTGAGCTTCAAGCCATCGCCTGAACTCGCTTTGCTTCACCTCTCCTCCTGTCTGTTGAACACGCGAAAATAGTAATCAAAAATGCTTACACGATCAACATTTTTGCTTACCTTACAGGAGTGCTATAACGTATTTCCCCTGGAGGTTTGCCGAAGGTGATGCTGAAATTCTTAATCTGGAGGATTACCACTCATGAGAATGGCCAACCCCGCCCATCCTGGCGAAATCATTGCTGAAGCGCTGGAGGACATGAACGTCAGCCTCCGTCAATTTGCGAAAACGATGGAGATCGCCCCTTCCACGGCCAGCCGGTTAATTTCCGGCCATCCTGCCGTCACGCCAGAAATGGCCCTTAAACTTTCCGCCGTAATTGGCAGCACGCCGGAAACCTGGCTAAAAATTCAGGCCACCTACAGTCTGTTTATCGCCAGGCAGCTAACCGATGTCAGCCATTTACACAGACTTGCCTTCGCCTGAAGGCGAGGCGTTATCCCCGCGTAGGCGGGGAATACCTTTAAAAGTTTATCGTTTTAATAAAATTTTAAAAATCACGTTTAACGATGATATAGCCATTAAACCTTACTGAGCAGTCGTTATCACTGGCAAATGCTGATGCCAGAAAAACGTTTTTCTTTCCTTCTTTATTTTCAAAAGTATATTCAGCAATTATATTTCTTGCATGGTCAGCCATAAAACCCTGCGCATACTCCTCTGCCGTTGTACGATCTTCGCTATGTTCACCACTCAGGCGTTTTTCCTCCTTGCCGTATACGATCGCCAGTGGATACGTAACAGGAGTAATCGAAACTATTTTTGCTTTGGTTTTTTCTTTATTGATACTTGCCCGTTCTAACTTCAGATCATCCAGCATTGAAATATACATAGCAGAGCCAATGCCATTATTTATTTTTATACACTCATCCGGCGTGACGGCAGAGAAGGCAGAGAAGGCAGAGAAACTAAAAAAAACCAGCATCAATATCGGGAGTTTCATAATACGATTAACTCCTTATCACCAGATTCGTAGAGCACTCTTCTGAATGTCGGATGGAGAATGATGCATCCATTCGATGCTGTTCCTTTGCTATTTCCGCCATGGATTAAGAACCCACTTCTCCCACACATATTATTAGTCGAATAAGGTTGTAGACGGAGTGTATACGGGCCAGCATGGTGGTGTCTGAAAGGCTTGCCAACTATCTTATATTTTCCTCGCGGCAAAGGCCCTTTGTTGACTACACATTCGAAATCAGGCTCATTTTTATAACCAGGAGCCCCAGCATAATCAGCGCTGAATTTATAAATACCATTTTGTTCAAAAGACCTTTTTCTTACATTGTAAACCCATGTCATTCTAACCTCCTTATATGGCGCCTTTCAGCGCCATTAAATACTCTTCTGGTTATCGGTTCTTCCAAGAATCAGAGTGAGTCAAATTCCCATCACAGTATTTCCAGGTGATTTTCTCATAGCGCAGGGTAACTAATTCAAGATGATTTGTATCTTCGAAGGATTTAATATTGTGCATTATCGTTTTTACTGAAACAACCGTAACACCTTCAAGTAGTATATTATAATATTCTTCCTCTCGCCCAGCATCATTAATCCTGTACCATTTAAACTCGGCACTTTTTAGTGTTTGACCGGTAGTCGATGCTTTATAAAGCAATGGGCTTGAGCTATCAACTTCCTTCTCAAATTCTAATGCATCATGAATTGGGGCCCGGTTATTTGACCTGTATGCCCATCGGTAGGAATGTCCACACCATGCATAAAGCTTAACACTTCAATACTGTTTTCCCGGCCACGCACGTCAACCAAACCTTTAATTAGTGCGCCGCCATCATCTTTTAACCATAAGTAGAGAGGAACAGCCATTATTAAACTCCTAATTGATTAGAAAAGTTTGCATAGTTTGCGACTAATAAAAACCAATAACAAATACTAAAAATCAATATATATAGCAATTAATATATTTGCGAAAAATAGATAAAACATAAAATGGTTAAATAAATAACATTTAATTTAAATAATAAACATATCATATAACATATATACTAGGCATTTAGGCAGAGTTCTAATATTGGACTACCACAATATTACATGCTCAGTCATGGTTTATATCCCCGATCTTATGGGTAACACAGCGCTGTTATAAAAATTACGACCAAAAACGGTTTAATCCCACTCACGCGGGGAACACAAACCTCCTCTTTTCCAATTAGTTGAGCCTTACGGTTTATCCCCGCTCACGCGGGGAACACGGCTGATATAGAGCTGACGGAAGCCGCGCTGGCGGTTTATCCCCGCTCACGCGGGGAACACTCGTACTCAATCACTGCCGCGCGCATCGCCAACGGTTTATCCCCGCTCACGCGGGGAACACATTTGGAGGCACAATATAAATTAACTATATCTCGGTTTATCCCCGCTCACGCGGGGAACACGTAGCACTGCCACACAGCGCCTGATCAGGCAGCGGTTTATCCCCGCTCACGCGGGGAACACATCAAAGAAACCGATCTGCTTTTCGGAGGGCTCGGTTTATCCCCGCTCACGCGGGGAACACGAGCAGCAAACCAAAGCCAAGGACGTATACGACGGTTTATCCCCGCTCACGCGGGGAACACCCCGCAAGCGGAAAAACGAGCAAACAGACAGCCGGTTTATCCCCGCTCACGCGGGGAACACTATATATCATTATATATCTTTCAATTTGTGACCGGTTTATCCCCGCTCACGCGGGGAACACCCATGACTTGATTTCATCAATAGACACTCCCGCGGTTTATCCCCGCTCACGCGGGGAACACGAAAAAATCACAGCCAGCGTATCCGGCGGTTGCGGTTTATCCCCGCTCACGCGGGGAACACTTTACAAGCCTCAGCTCTGACTCGCGGCTGGTCGGTTTATCCCCGCTCACGCGGGGAACACGCGCACCGGTTCCCCGCGGGCCTGGCCGGGATCGGTTTATCCCCGCTCACGCGGGGAACACAGTTCCCCGGATAGCGCGACGCATATTAATTACGGTTTATCCCCGCTCACGCGGGGAACACAACTGGATCGGCCTCACGAATGCTGCCGGGCACGGTTTATCCCCGCTCACGCGGGGAACACCAGAGCTATTGGCGTAGCCCTGAATGATACCGCGGTTTATCCCCGCTCACGCGGGGAACACAGCGCCGTGCCGAGCGGTTCCCGCGCCTGTAACGGTTTATCCCCGCTCACGCGGGGAACACCCCAAAGGCGATCACCTACTGCACCGAAGGGGCGGTTTATCCCCGCTCACGCGGGGAACACATTGCAAAAAAAAGTTTCTTTTGGTCATTGGTCGGTTTATCCCCGCTCACGCGGGGAACACTACATATCCGGCGCTCGCGGTATGAACCAAGGCGGTTTATCCCCGCTCACGCGGGGAACACGCGCTGCTGGAAATCCGGCGACGGCTGCCAACCGGTTTATCCCCGCTCACGCGGGGAACACGATCTTAAAGTAAAGATATAGTTTACTAGACACGGTTTATCCCCGCTCACGCGGGGAACACTCTTCGGGTATTTTATTGATTACCTAGACCTTTTTTAGGCGCAAAAATTCTACCAAATTCCCTGCGTTTTTTATGCGAGCTAAATCATTGATCCTAGAAGAAGTTAAAAATCCAGCGTGACGTTTTCCCATCTTCACCAGCCGGAAAAAGAAAAACCCCGGCAAGCCGGGGTTTTTTCAGGATTGCTGCGAGAATTACTTCTCTTTGGCAGGGAACAGCACGCTGGCGAGAATGCCGAGGCCCAGCACAATCAGCACAATGTAGAGGCTGGTGTTGATGCCGATCTCGTAACCGTGGTGCCAGAGGTGGTCGCTGGCGTTCAGGCCGAGTTTGAAGGCGATAAAGAACAGCAATACCACCACCGCTTTCTCCAGATGGGAGAGGTAACGGCGCAGCGCTTCCAGCACAAAGTAGAGCGCGCGCAGGCCAAGGATGGCGAACATCATCGCGGAGTAGACGATCAGCGGCTCGCGGCTCACGGCGATCACCGCCGGGACGCTGTCGAAGGCGAACATCACGTCTGACAGCTCCACCACCGCCACACACAGCAGCAGCGGGGTGGCGTAGCGCGCGCCCTTCTTCACCGTGAAGGCGAAGCCTTTATTCTGCGGCTTCTGCAGCTCAGCGGAGACTTCGCTGGCTTTCAGCAGGAAACGGTCACCCGCCAGTTTCGGCCAGACCGGGAAGAAACGGCGCACCAGACGGTTGGCGAAGTGATCGGAGTAATCGTCAATCTCTTCATCATCTTCACCGGAGCGCAGCATCATCACCGCCGTCCAGGCCACGATCACCGCAAACACCATCTCGACCCACGGCCCCAGTGACAGCAGCGCGGTGCCGAAGGCGACAAAAATACCGCGGAACACAATCGCCCCGATCACGCCCCAGTAGAGCACGCGGTGGCGCAGGCCATCCGGCACTTTGAACCAGGCGAAAATCGCCATCATCACGAACAGGTTGTCCACCGACAGTACTTTCTCCAGCGCATAACCGGTAATAAACAGGTTAGCGACGGCGGCGCCGTGGTGAATATAGAGGAAACCGGCGAAACCCAGGGCGGTAGCCACCCAGAAAATCGACCAGCCTACCGCGCTTTTCAGGCTGATGGCGTGGTTGCCGCGGTGGGCAAGCAGGTCAATCAGCAGTGCGGCAACCGACAGGCCAACAAATACGCTGACCGTCTCCAGAGGAAAACCAATATGAACAGACTCCATTATCTCTTCTCAATTCAATATGTTAACAAGAAAGGTAACCCGGTTATTTTTTATAGGCGTGCCGCAGCAGGGTGCGCGGCGTCACCATTTTAGCAGCAGAGCGGCCGATCATCAGACATAAACAACATGAAACTATCAATGACATGCGGGGAAACGCGGGAGGGAAGGCCCGCCGCAGCCGGTTAACGGCGGCAGGCCGGGCGATCAGAGGTTTTTCAGTGCCTTTACGGTCTCTTCAATATCAATCTCCAGCTCAGAGAAAGTGAAGGTTTTATTCTGGAAGGTGGTGACGTTCAGCATCTCCAGCGGGCGGGTCGCGCCTTTCTCTGCCTCTTGTTTCGGGCGGATGCGCTCCATCAGCAACCCGGCGGAGAGCACCGCGTTCTCTTTATCAATCTGCGCCTCAACCGGCACCTGTTTGGTGAAACGGTTGAAGGACTTGATACTGGTGATTTTGATGCGCTCACCGGCAATGTGGATGTATTTGCTCTCTACCGCCACTTTCACCGCGTAGGCCGACAGCCCTTTGTTATTGGTGGTCGGCTCAAACGTCACGGCGGCATTCTTTTTCAGCAGCTCCGGATTCGCCACTTTGACAACGTGAAAATACCGGTTGTCGCCGTTTTCATCTTTAATAAATCCGAATCCTTTGTCTTCGAAATATGTCGTAATTGTACCGTGCATCATAGTTACCGCCTGACCTGTCAACAAAACGCCTATTTTAGTCGAGCCACACGCAGAAGTCGCCTGCTTTACCGCACTTCCTGCCCGGTGCGCAGCCATAAAAAAACGGCCTCCGGGGAGGCCGTTTTCTATACGGGGCGGGCTTACTGCGCGCCGGTGTGCTCCATGCCCACCAGCCCGACTTTGAGGTAACCCGCCTGACGCAGCGTATCCATCACGCCCATCATTGTTTCGTAATCCACGGATTTGTCCGCGCGGAAGAAAATGGTGGTCTCTTTGTCGCCGTTGGTCTGCTGCGCCAGTTGGGCGGTGAGCTGCTCACGCGGCACCGGCACATCCCCGACAAACAGCTGTTTCTCGGCATTTACGGTGAGGAACAGCGGTTTTTCCGGGCGCGGCGACGGCTTGCTGGTCGAGGCCGGCAGGTTAACCCGCACGTCCACCGTGGCCAGCGGCGCGGCCACCATAAAGATGATCAGCAGCACCAGCATCACGTCGATAAACGGCGTGACGTTGATCTCATGCATCTCCCCGCTTTCATCCAGGTCGTCATTCAGACGCATCGCCATCGTCAGTTACCCCACGCGCAGTTGTGGATTCGCGCGTTTGGTGCCGGCGTTGGCCGCCAGATCCAGGTCACGCCCCTGCAACAGCAGCAACTGGGCAGCCACATCCCCCAGCAGATGGCGGTAGGCGGCAATCAGGCGGGCGAAGATGTTGTAGATCACCACTGCCGGGATCGCGGCCACCAGCCCGACTGCAGTCGCCAGCAGCGCTTCCGCGATGCCCGGCGCCACCACGGCGAGGTTGGTGGTCTGGGTTTCGGCGATGCCGATAAAGCTGTTCATGATGCCCCAGACGGTACCGAACAAACCAACGAACGGCGAAATCGCGCCGATGGTCGCCAGGAAACCGTTGCCGCGCCCCATGTGGCGGCCGGCGGCGGCCACGCGGCGCTCCAGGCGGAAACTGGTGCGATCTTTAATGCCGGCGATGTCTGCCGATTGCGCCGAGAGCTCCAGCTCATTTTGTGCATCTGCCAGCAGGCGGGCGCTGAGGCTCTTGTCATCAAAGCCCTCCATCACGGCGGCGGCTTCGTCCAGCGTGGTCACCGGGGCCAGTGCGCGCAGCTCACGGCGCAGGCGGCGCTTGGCGGCCATCAGCTCGCTGCCCTTGGCGAACAGGATCGCCCAGGTGACCACTGAGGCCAGCAGCAGGCCAATCATCACGGTTTTCACCACCGCGTCGGCGTGGTGATACATCCCGAGCACGGACAAGTCCTGCGGGATCACCGGCTGGGCCGCCGGGGCGGACAGCTGCGGATTCGCGGCCATCACCGGCGCGGCCGGGGCGGCCTCTGCCTGCGCGCTCTGGGCGGCAGTGGTTGCCGGGGCCGCCAGCGCCGGGCCGCTCAGCCCGGCCATCAGGCACAGGCAGGCCAGCGCCAGGCGCCCGCGGCGCGGGGTTGTTTTCTGTACTGCCACGGCGGATGTGGGCATCCCCAACTTCATCATCATGCGAGCCAATTTCACGCTACGCCTCCACCCTAAATCATCAACGTTGGAAGAAATAAATCAGTGCGGGATCATATCAAACACAGCGCGGATTGATAGTGGTTCTCATTATTATTTACGCACACAAGAGATCAAGGTCAACACAAGTGAAATATCCATAAGAAAAGCGGTGGGGAAGCGGGGAGACGCGTGGAACAATAGCCCCGGCAGGCGCTGTTTTTTTAGCCGCATCACAAATCCGGAGGCCGCGCCAGCGCTGGCCGTGACGCAGATCGGATTTACTTTAAAAAGCCATTTCAACAAATTTTCAATACCATTTCAAAGTGTATAATCACGTTAATAAAATGTTTCAAATTTAACCAGACCTCCATTTTTCATTTACTTTTCCCGGCCTTCCCCTGCCCCTGGAGAGAACCATGACACTGCGAAAATCCCTGCTGGCCCTGAGCCTGTTTTCCGCCACGCTGTTGACCAGCCACCTGACCCTCGCCCAGACCATTAAAGCTGCCGATGTGCACCCGCAGGGTTACCCGAATGTGGTGGCGGTGCAGCATATGGGCGAAAAACTGGAGAAAGCCACCGACGGACGGCTGGAGATCAAAACCTTTCCCGGCGGCGTGCTGGGCGATGAGAAACAGATGATCGAGCAGGCGCAGATTGGCGCCATCGATCTGATCCGCGTGTCGATGGCGCCGGTCGCGGCCATTCTGCCGGAAATTGAGGTGTTCACCCTGCCCTATATTTTCCGCGATGAAGAGCATATGCATAAGGTGCTCGACAGCCAGGTCGGGCAGGAGATCGGCAATAACATCACCAATGACCCGAAATCCCGGCTGGTGTTCCTCGGCTGGATGGATTCCGGCACCCGCAACATGATCACCAAAGCCCCGCTGACCAAACCGGAAGACTTGAAAGGCATGAAGATCCGCGTGCAGGGCAGCCCGGTGGCGCTGGCGACCCTGAAAGCGATGGGCGCCAACGCGGTGGTAATGGGCGTGAGCGAAGTCTTCAGCGGGATGCAGACCGGCGTGATTGACGGCACGGAAAACAACCCGCCGACTTTTGTCGCGCATAACTACCTGCCGGTGGCGAAATATTACACCCTGACCCGTCACTTCATTATCCCGGAGCTGTTCCTCTACTCGAAAGCGAAATGGGACAAATTAAGCGCGGAGGATCAGCAACTGATCCTGAAGCTGGCCAAAGAGGCGCAGGCCGAACAGCGCCAGCTCTGGGCCGCCTATAACGAAAAAGCGCTGCAAACCATGAAAGCCGGCGGCGTTACATTCCAGGAGATCGACACCAGCTATTTCTATAAGGCCACCCAGCCGGTACGCGATCAGTTCGGCAAGGCCCATCAGGATCTGGTGAATAAAATCAACGACGTGAAATAAGCCTCTTCACGTTTAGCCTGTTAACCGGGGGAAAATTATGGCCCGTTATTACCTGTCGTCGATGGATGTGCTCTATCGGCTGGCGATGTGGATCTCCGGCATTGCGCTGCTGCTGATGGTAGTGGTGATCCCGGTCGGCATTTTTTACCGCTATACGCTGAACCAGGCGCTCTCCTGGCCGGAGCCGGTGTCGATCATCTGTATGGTGACCTTTACTTTTGTCGGCGCGGCGGTGAGTTACCGCGCCGGGTCACACATCGCGGTCGGTATGGTGACCGACCGGTTGTCGCCGGTGTGGCAGAAAGTTTTCGCCACCGTGGCCGACCTGCTGATGCTGGCGCTGAGCCTGTTTATCCTGGTCTACAGCACCACCCTGTGCCGCGAACTCTGGGAGCAGCCGGTGGCGGATTTCCCGGTGCTCACCGCCGGGCAGACCTACCTGCCGCTGCCGATCGGCTCGGCGATTACCCTGCTGTTCGTGCTTGAACGGCTGATGCTGGGGCCGCAACACCATCGCCAGGCGGTGGTCTTCGGCACCTCGGAAACCTGATACGGGGCGACTCTGATGGATGCATTTGTTCTGCTGTTC
>Ga0209463_1002423_pt1 | contig 10291 bp, 7 predicted proteins | sample AgamicMgSfrz_FD_187169 | JGI IMG/M metagenome (GOLD analysis project Ga0209463, IMG submission 187169) | Agave microbial communities from Guanajuato, Mexico - Mg.Sf.rz (SPAdes) (version 2) | ecosystem: Host-associated > Plants > Phyllosphere > Phylloplane/Leaf | place: Guanajuato, Mexico... | reverse complement strand
AGATGAAGGAAATGCTATAAAGGGGAAATTCGTAGCGAAACCAGGGAAATATTATTTGAATGTGTATAAATTTGATGATAATAATGGTGAATATTCATTAATCGTAAAATAAATTTATTTTCAATATATATATAACGGTTGTTTTTTAGGAGGAGTCTATCACGATAGGCACCTCCTATTTTTTTATGGTCTCTGCCACAAGGTAATAATAAAAACAGAAACGTTTTCGTTAGATAGAGGGAATTGTCTTAAGATGATGAAAAAGTTTTTAAATTTTTAAACATAGAGATCTAAAATATTTAACAGAAAGGATAACGTCTTTTTTGATTTATAAATAGTGCAAAATCTTAGTTTAATATTGTTGAGATGTTTTTAAATAAATTTTTCGGTACCTTGCAATGAATAGTAGCATATGGTAAGTTATTACATAATATGTATCAAATAATGTTAAGTACTGTTCAATAAACAGTACTTAACATTCAAGAAAGGAGTGGAAATTTATTAAATATACAAATATAAAAAAGGATATTTTGGAACTGTTTGTCCTGGTGTTGGTTAATAAGTCTGAATGTTCAGTCTGTTAAATTTTAAAAAAGATTTCAACTTAAATCAAAATAACAAAATAGTAACAAGAGCGTTCTAAGGAAAAGAAGTAATTTCTAGGTTTAACATAAATGTGAAAAGAGAAGGATTACCGTTTGTTAAGGCAGGGTGATGTTTGTAAAAATAATCATTATGAAGATGATTATGAATTCGATGTTACCCTTTTAACATTGGTGGAGATGATAGAGCTAAGTAGTTAATACGAATAGAGGAGAGGAATGCCTTTTGAAAACATGTAGTCAAATTACATGTGTATGTCTGGTCCTTTTAATAGGTGGAAGCTCTCTATTAAACACAATGCCAACCTCAATTGTAAAAGCAGAGCCCATCCAAAATATAGTTGGTTCATTACAAACAAGTACTCAACGAGATCGTACCTCTGTCAAACAAGCAATGCAAGATACATTGCAACTTGGATACCCAGGAATACTCGCTAAAACTTCTTATGATGGAAAAACGTGGGGGTATGCCACTGGTGTAGCAGATTTAAGAACTAAGAAACCAATGAAAACAGATTTTCGCTTTCGGATTGGAAGTGTAACGAAGACGTTCATTGCAACGGTTATCCTTCAATTAGCCGGAGAAAATCGATTAAACCTAGATGATTCAATTGAAAAATGGTTACCGGATGTTATACAAGGAAATGGATATGATGCTAAACAGATTACTATCCGCCAAATGTTGAACCATACAAGTGGTATAGCTGAATACTCAAGGTCAAAAGAAGCTGATTTTACAGATACCAAAAGATTGTATACCGCTGACGAGCTAGTGAAGATTGGACTCTCAGCACCTCCAGATTTTGCTCCAGGAAAGGGGTGGTCCTATTCAAATACTGGTTACGTATTATTGGGTATGATTATTGAAAAAGTAACTGGAAACAGCTATGCAGAAGAGATTGAAAATCGAATTATTGAACCACTCGAATTGTCAAATACATTCTTACCTGGAAATTCAAGTGTTATTCCGGGTAACAAGCACGCCCGTGGCTATGTCCAACAAGAAGAGGGAAGAGAGTTAAAAGACGTTACTTATTTTAATCCAAGTATAGCTAGCTCGGCTGGAGATATGATTTCTACTGCAGACGACTTAAACAAATTCTTCTCTTATTTGCTTGGTGGAAAATTATTGAAAGGAAAGCAACTAAAACAAATGTTTACTACAGTTTCTACAGGGAAGGGAGGAATCAATGGATATGGTCTAGGAATCTTTGAAATTAAACTTCCTAACGGTGTCACGATATGGGGACATACAGGTGGCATTCCAGGTTTTGATACTTTTGCTGGAGGGACACATGGAGGTAGGCATATGTTGACCGTCAATTTGAACAGTATGGGTAGAACTGAGAGTCCGGGGCTTTTTAAAAGTATTTTACTTGCTGAATTTAGCAAGTAAATAAAAAGATGTAATGGTGATTTATTGGATGTTTGTAGTTGGACCAATAAGGAATGAAATCAAACACTTATCTAAGGAGGCATTTCTCTTATGGAAAATAAACAATTTGGGGTGTTAGCTGCTACCTTGGTTCTAACGATGATTCTACCAAAAGGAGCGATAGCCTCTTCTAGCAGTAAGGCTCTGATTGTAGCTAGCCAAGAAGTTGCTAGTAAAGAATTGGAGAAGATTGCTGTAAGAGAACGCTGCGCTGCTCACGAAGTCCTATGAGACGACTAGTGTGCAGTATGCGCTAATTGATAATGGCAAACTGATTTTGTCGGGTCAGACAGGCAAGAACGATATAGAGAGGAAACAGCCATTAACCAAAGATACTCTTTATGGGATTGGTTCAACCAGTAAAGTATATACAGCTGCGGTTGTTATGAAATTGGTCGATGAAGGTAAAGTCGATTTGGATGCTCCTGTCGTACGCTATATTCCCGAGTTCAAAATGAAAGATAAGCGATACAAGCGCATTACGCCACGTATGCTGTTGAATCATTCTTCGGGTTTGCAAGGTATGACGTTCAATAATGCATTTTTATTTAAAGATAATGATACTTATGCCCATGATATGTTGTTGCGGCAACTATCCAGTCAAAACTTGAAGGCGGACCCTGGCGCATTCTCGGTATATTGCAACGACGGCTTTACACTGGCTGAGATTTTGGTGGAAAAAGTAAGTGGGATGAGTTTTACTAAATTTCTACATGAAAAGTTTACAAAGCCATTAAAACTGGAGCATACGCAAACACCTCAGGACAAATGGAGGGACGAAAAGCGGGCTGGACTTTATTCTCCGAAGTACCAAGGACAGCTTCCCATTGAAATGGTGAATGTGATTGGTACGGGAGGAATCTCTTCTACTGCAGAAGATGTGGTGCGATTCTCGCAATTATTTATGGGACAGGGAAAAGAAATCCTTTCTAATAAAGCAATCAAGGAGATGGAACAAGAGGAATATAAAAAAGGAATGTGGCCAGAGGATGGAGATAATGTGTTCAACTATGGCCTTGGCTGGGATAGTGTGAAACTATACCCATTTGATAGATATGGGATAAAAGCTTTGTCTAAGGGTGGCGACACGGTCCTGCAACATGCGTCATTGGTCGTGCTTCCAGAACAGAAGCTGGCAGCAGCTGTATTGTCCTCCGGCGGCTCCAGCATGACTAATCAACTGTTGGCAAACAAATTACTGCTAGCCAGGCTTAAAGAGAAAGGGACAATTAAGGATATAAAACCAGATAAATCTTTCGGCAAGCCAATCAAGGCTAAAGTGCCTCAAGACGTGGTAAAAAAAGCAGGATTTTATGGAAATAGCTACAGCCATTTCAAAATAGAAATTACGAAGAAGGGAGAACTGTTTTTACCAACTAAACCAGAAGAAAAATATGTATATACGGCGGATGGAAGCTTTATAAATGAAAAGGGTACTTCCAAGCTTAACTTCGTCACTGAGAAGAATGGAAAAGTTTATTTAAGAGAGAGCACATATGAATTATCACCGGGATTGGGGCAAAATGTGCTGACTCACTATTTAGCTCAGAAATTAGAAAACAATGTGTTACCGAAGAAAACAGCTGCTGCATGGGCGAAGCGCGAGGGCGGCAAATTCTACCTCGTTAACGAAAAATTTAATTCTATGAACTATCTAGGACAACTAATACCTCTTAACACACAAATTACGCTCAAAGATGGATATTGGGACGGCAAAAAAATTACAGGTCCCAATACGGCGACGCATCAAATTCAGATTCCCGTGATGAATGGGCGTGATACGAAGGAAGCACATTTCTATAAAGAGGACGGTAATGAATACATGAAGATGGCCAGTTTTTTATACGTCAGTGAATCCAACGTGAAATCGCTTGATGCAGGTCAATTATCAAAGGTTACACTGCAAGCAAATGGGCATGCGAAATGGTTTACGATCCCGCAAGAGGCAGCAGGGAAAACAATGACGGTGGATTTGCCATCAGGGAGTTCATTCTCGGTGTATGATGAGAATGAAGTATGCATCAATTTTACCGTTGTGAGCGGCAATAACATAGTGAAACTACCGGAGAAGGGAACGGTTGTATTTGCTGGCGCACCGAACTCAGAATTTACTATCACATTGAACTAGATACAATTCAGGATAGACTTCAATAAAACAATACGACATGGAAACGATGTTTTATTTGTATTTTAAGCATTTCCTTTACAAAGAGAAATTCCACGAATGATATTACTCTTAAATTCTTAGCTTAATATTAATGGGTATTTCTTTTTGTTCGTAAATTTAAAATGTTTAATATGAGGGATTGTGTTTCCGAACGACGCTCTAGCGCTCTAACCAAAAAGGCTTGGGGAAAGAAAAATAAAATTTTATAGATTAATATTCCAATTGTATTCTATATATTTACATTTAAGTAATTAATTTGTATTATTTGTTTGTTAAAAATATAATTAAAGGAGTAGTTAAAATGAAAAAAAGAATTCTTATTCCTGTAATGAGTATAGGTTTTCTAGTCTTTGGTGCATTTTATAGTCCTGATCAGAATACAGTTTCTGCCCAAATTAACACTGAAAAATTATCCGTTAATGAAAGTGAGTTTTGGCTTGGTAATGGAAATCCAATAAAATATTCTCCATATTACAATGCTATTATTGGGAGTGCCGATTTAAGTTCATCTAACGAAGGGAAAAGAAGCTATGTAGTATTTGAGTTTTATAATTTACGAGGTGATTTATCACATGTAGCAAGTGCTAATATTCTTCATCACTCGAATCTTCAAAAATTCTCAGTTCCTATAAAATATTTAGAAGAAGGTAGTTATTCCGTAAAGGTCAAGGTTATAAACGCAAAGGTAGATCCAAAAACCATTAAATTTGTTCATAAATAGTAATGAGTTAATGTAATTCAATAATTAATACAACATGATGATTCAAATAGTATAGAGACATCTTTAGAGGCATACCCATCAACTTAAGAATTTTATAACACCCCCAGGATGAAAATTTCGTGTGTTTTTGACAAAAACAACTTATTTTTCGTTTTGAGGGTGTTGACATTTGTTAACTTGATGAGCATAGGGTAATATCACAGCATGGTGAAGTATTAACTAAGTGAATTACAGAGAGAATAATGAAAGCATCCTAAAAATAGAGGGGGAAGGCATTTTTTATTTAAGTTTGTTTATAACAGCTTTTTAATTTTTTAGAAGGTACTGTAAAGTAGATTGTTAATCTTTTTGAAGATTTCTTCCATATAGTACGTTGCATGCTGTATTAAAAATTTAAATTGTGAAGGGAGAATTAATAAATATGAGCACGAAGAAAAAAATAAGGAATAAGTTATTACTTGTCAGTGCAATTTGTGCAATAACTATTCCTTCAGTTTCATATGCGGAGGAAGGGATTCTGTCTGGAAATTCCGAAAGTTATTCAAGCCTGTTTGAGGGACGGAATAAGGACTTATTGAAAACAAGTTTATATCCAAATACATATAAAAATTCATTCAGCCACCAATATAAATCGACATTAAAGGAAACAAACACAAATATAAAAAAAATAGACAATATTGACGATAAAAATCCTGTTATATCTATTACCCTTTCATTTATCCGTTCTATGTATACTGAAGATTATGAATCTGCATTTGATTTAACTTCTCGGTCATTACAGAAAGTAATATCCGAAAAATGGCTGAAGAACTATTGGGAAGAAATTCCTACACAATTACAAGCAGGTTCTTTTATAGACATTGGAGAGGTTACACAAAAAGAGACAAATTCTGTTCATACAAATGTAGAGATTCAATTAGTTTTTGAACAAATTACTGTACCTTTACTAATAAAACTAGATCCATCTGGAAAAATAGATGATTTTCAACTCAGTATGCCATTTAGTCCTGTTGCAGATCGGCCAACGTATAGTAAGCCGGAATCATTTGTTGATAAAGAAGTAGTAGTTGGAAGTGGTGCATTTCCATTACCAGGAACATTATCTGTTCCGAAGGGAAAGGGTCCTTTTCCAGCGGTTATTCTTGTTCACGGATCTGGAGCAGCCGATCAGGATTCAACAGCATATGCTTTAAAACCATTTCGTGATTTAGCTGAAGGTCTTGCCTCGAAAGGAGTTGCTGTCCTTCGTTATAATAAACGAACCTATGAACATGGATTGAAAACAGAACTTAGTCCTTTTTATACAGTTGATAAAGAGACAACAGATGACGCTCTTCTTATGACTCATTTTCTTCAAAATGAACCTATGATAGATAAGAATCAAATTTATATTCTTGGTCATAGTCAAGGTGGAATGATGATTCCGAGGATAATTGAAAAAAATCAAAAGCAAAATATTGCTGGGGCAATTGTTATGGGAGGAGCGGCTAAGGCATTCACAGACAATGTTTTAGATCAACTTGAGTATCGTCTTTCTATTGGCGCAATGAAACCAGAAGAATATAAATTTTACAAGTCGCAATTTGAATTATTAAATGACCCTAATTTCTCTAGTCAGAATCCTCCAAAGGGGTTTTCTTTAGGACCACCAGTATATTGGGATTCTATCCGTAAAATTAAAGCAGCAGAAATGTCAAAAAAACAAAAAACACCGCTTCTTATTCTTCAAGGAGAAAGAGACTATCAAATTCAATCAAAAATTGAAATTCCTTTTTGGAAAGAACAATTAAAAGAGAGAGATAACATTGATTATCAACTATATCCAAAGTTAAATCACTTCTTTACAGAAGGAGATGGAGAATTAAGTAAACCGGATGAATATTATAGTCCTGCTAATATCCCTGAGTATGTTATAAATGATATTGCTACTTGGGTACAAGGAATATCGAAATAAAACTAGCAAACATAATTTTAAGAGCTATTTTGAATTCTTAAGATAGAAATATTTATTGATAAGAGGTTTTTTAGTTCACATAGGGGTCTTGCTACATTGCTATCAAGATAATATTTTGGAGAAATCGCAAAACAAAGAAATGTACATTTCATCTAGAGATGTACATTTTCTCGTTTTGGGGAAAATTTATTACTCAACATCGAAAAGTTCATAAAAAATGTCATCCTTAATCAAAGAGCAGAAGAAATTATGGGATTATTAGGAAGGATACAATAAAATATTAGGCCTACCATTTTAAGGATCATTTATTAATTTTTCAAGTAATCATCACTTTAATCCAATAATATCATTATCTAAAATATGTTACGATTTAAACGGAGAGGGGAAAATAAGAAAATGATTTTGGCTTAATATATTCTATTATAAGAAAGAAAAAAAGTATAACCCTTCTTTCTCGTAATATAAAGAAGAGTTATACTTTTTCTTTTGATTCCGATGTTCAAATAACTCCAAATGATGAAATTTAACTAGACGCACAAATTGGGAAAAGAAAGCGTAGCGTTTGATTAAAATTTAGGGTTTTAAGGATTTCAAGGTTAATTTCATATAAGTATCCATTCGCTGCTCTAATGAGTACTTGCCACCTAAAAGACACCAGTCTAATATAATCCCTCTAGCAACTGTAAAAAGATATGTTGTTATTTCTTCAACACTCATATCATTTGTTAATTCTTTTTTAAATCTTCCTTTATTAACAAGACCATTTAGAGTTTTGTAAATTAATGAAGGTTCATATGTAAATATTTTTTTGTTGAAATCGTTAAGGAGATTTATATGTAACTCTAATTTAGTAGTATATTTAGCTATGCATTGGAAGAAAGTCAAAATAGTTTTTTGTATTGTTGTATGTTGAGTTATACTTTTCAATTCTACATTTAGGTTTTCTTCAATTTGTTGAAATAACTTTTGATAAATATCTTCTTTGGAAGAAAAATGATGATAAAAAGTGCCAACAGATATATTTGCCTTTTTACAAATATCTTCAATAGTTATATTTTCAATTTCTTTTTTTTTCGTTAAATTTAAAAATACAAGAAATATATTGTTCTGTGTTTGTAGAGCTTGTTGTTTTCTTTTGGTTAAATTTTTGTTATGCAATCCTTATTCCCCCTTAACTATATATTAACTGATATCTTGAAATCGAAAAAGTATTTTGAAAATTTTGGTTATTGTTGTATAATTTTCATTACATTGAATAATATTCGGTGAATGTAATTCGGTGTAATGAAAATTTTTTTTGAGGGGAGATTGTTATATATGAAAACACCTTATCAATCAATCTTTATGATTCCTACAAATAAGCTGTTAGGAAAACAGGCTTTAGGAGACCCATATGAACCATTTGAATGGTATAAAGAGATGCGAGAAAAAGAACCCATTTATTTTAATTCTCAGGCTGACATGTGGAATGTTTTTTTGTACGAAGATGTAAAAAGAGTCTTAGAGGATAAAGAGTTTTTTTCTAACATTATGCCGGAGAAGAAAAAGTCTCCCTTTCCACAAAGTATCCTTGGGATGGATCCGCCAAAACATACGCAAATCCGGTCTATTGTAAATCGTTCGTTCACTCCTAAAGCATTAAAGGTATGGGAGTCGAGAATTCAGCAAATCACAAATGATATTCTTATTCAATTATCTAATCGTGATAATTTTGATATTGTCCAAGAGTTATTTTATCCTTTACCGGTTATAGTAATTGCTGAAATGTTAGGTGTTTCTGTTAATGATATGGAGAGATTCAAGAAGTGGTCGGATATTATAGTAAGTTCACCAAATCATGATGATCCGGATTATTTGAAAGAATTTTTTCATATACGTTTACAAGCAGAAAATGAATTAGAGGAATTTTTTGAAGAAATCATACAACTCAATCGAGGAAAATCCAAAAAGGATTCAAATGACATTATTTCTTTATTAGTTCAAAGTGAAGCAGACAAAAACATTTCGGGCAAGGAAGTAGTATCATTTTGTAAATTACTATTGGTAGCAGGAAATGAAACGACAACTAACTTACTTGGGAACTCATTATATTGTTTGATAGAACATCCAGATGTTTATAAACAAATACAACAGGATATATCTCTTGTTCCAAAAGCAATTGAAGAAGTATTGCGGTATCGTTCACCAGCTCAAAGAATTGTGCGCAAAGTAAAAAAAGAGATTCAAATAAGAGGTCAAACTCTACAAGTAGATCAAATTATCTCAGGTTGGATTGGATCAGCTAATCGAGACTCTCTTCATTTTAAAGATGCCGATAGTTTTAACATACATCGTAGTCGAAATCCTCATCTTGCATTCGGTCATGGAATCCACTTTTGCTTAGGTGCTCCCCTAGCTAGATTAGAAGCTAAAATTGTATTGACGGAATTAATGAAAAAATATAAATCATTTTCGTTTATTGACCATAATCTTCCCGTTCCTATCTCAAGTGTTAGTTCTGTATATGGATTGAAATCTCTCCCTGTTAAAAGTGAAATAATCATATAAAGTAAATAGTTTGGCTCTGGTACAGGCTGTATTAGAGCTAACTCTATTTATTAACTAGCACTATCAACATCAGAATATCAAAAAATTATTGCAAAGATGGTTTTAAGTATAGTGAATTTAGTGATTTTGTTTTTTATGAATATGCATAAAAACAATAGTTGTAAATATTTGCCGAAGATTTATCTCGATATATGTCTCCGATTCACTTTATCAGTTCGCTATATAAATCTTACTTTTTGAATCTCGATTTTAGTATTGATTGTTGTACGTTAATAAAAAGTTAAATATTTCTGCACAACTTCTGCACATATATAGGTAGTTTCTGTGTCATGATATATCAGTCAAGTGAAATATTTCACATACAGGGTAGGATACATATTCACTATAGTTCCTGCGTAACTTACGCATACCCGAAACGATTTACTCTCTTGTTATACTTTTACATCAAAGCCCACATCACACTACAAAGCATAACAAGAAGGGGACAGGAATAAGCAAATGATTAAACACCTAAAAAACTTAAAAATGAACAAAAACAGTCTAGGAGCTGTTGCATTAGCAGCTGGAATTATTGGCACGACTCTTATTCCTCAAAATGCATACGCGCACGGATTTGTTGAAAAACCTGGTAGCCGTTCCGCTTTATGTAGCCAAACTTACGGCGCGCTGAATGTAAACTGCGGAAGCATTATGTACGAACCACAAAGTTTAGAAGCTCCAAAGGGATTTCCGCAAGCCGGCCCAGTTGATGGACAAATTGCTTCTGCGGGCGGCAAATTTGGTGGTATTTTAGATCAACAAACAATAGATCGTTGGTTTAAAAATACAATTACTGGCGGGGAAAATACATTTACTTGGAAGTTTA
>Ga0209463_1002422_pt1 | contig 10291 bp, 9 predicted proteins | sample AgamicMgSfrz_FD_187169 | JGI IMG/M metagenome (GOLD analysis project Ga0209463, IMG submission 187169) | Agave microbial communities from Guanajuato, Mexico - Mg.Sf.rz (SPAdes) (version 2) | ecosystem: Host-associated > Plants > Phyllosphere > Phylloplane/Leaf | place: Guanajuato, Mexico... | reverse complement strand
GCTATTAAAACATGATTATGGTATAATGAGGAGCATAGCCATAGAAAAGCAGCCATATTGGCTGCTTTTTTGTGCAACGTTGTTCTGACAATACATATGAAGGCCTTTTTCATCAATAGCGAGAAGTGTGTTTAAAGATAGAAGAAAATGAAGGACAAGATTGGAGTGACAAAATGGCTAAACAAAAAAAGCGAGGAAAGACCAAAAAAGCGGATTGGAAGCATGTTATTAAAAGTGAGCTTATTGGAATTGCGCTCATTGCGCTTGCTCTGCTTGCCATGGCGAAGCTTGGCATTGTAGGTCGTTCTCTTGTTTTACTCGTTCGTTTTGTAGCAGGAGAATGGTATATGGTTCTTCTTCTCGGCTTAATTATTGTCGCTGGATATTTAATTTGGAAGAGAAGGTGGCCAATCCTTATAAATCGTCAGCTTTTTGGCGTTTATTTACTGTTATTGGCGCTTCTTTTATTCAGTCATGTTACGCTTTTTGAAAATTTAACGCGAGATGGACGATTTGCAAATCCATCTGTTTTACTGAATACATGGCAGCTTTTTATGCTAGAAGCAAGTGGGAATGAAGGAACAAGTGATCTTGGCGGCGGGATGGCTGGAGCCATTATGTTTGCTATCACGCATTTTCTGTTCGATGACTTAGGAACAGAGCTTTTTGCGATTATTATGATTTTAGCAAGTATTATTTTAATTACAGGAAAGTCGCTTCAAGAAACATTGTTTAAAATCTTTCATCCACTTTTGGCGTTTGTTGTACGCGAATGCAAGGAAATGGTGGAAGATTTCAAAGATTGGTTAAAGCGTCCCAAGAAGAAAAAGGCGTCTTCACAAGGACCGCGCTCGTCTCGTGCAAAGAAAAAGGAAAAAGAAGAGGATGAGGAGTCTGAAAGTAATGAGGCAGCGACTGTTGAGGAAGAAACAACCCCAATTATTGCTCACTTTGATCATCAGGCACAGTCTGTAGCAGAACAACAAGAAGAAAAACAAGCACAACCAACACAACCCGTCGGTCAGCAGCGGGAGGAAAAAGAAGAAAAATTAGAAGGAAACTCAGCTCCTGTGCCAATGACGTTTACAGAAGTTGAAAATGAAGATTATAAGCTTCCTTCTATCAATTTACTTACAATGCCGAAAAACAGCAGCCAGAAGAAAGAGCATAAAGGAATTTACAAAAATGCGCGTAAGCTTGAGGAAACTTTCCAAAGCTTTGGAGTAAAAGCAAAAGTGGCAAAAGTTCATCTTGGGCCAGCGGTAACGCGCTATGAAGTTTATCCAGATGTTGGGGTGAAAGTAAGTAAAATTGTGAACTTAAGTGATGACTTAGCGCTTGCATTAGCAGCAAAAGACATCCGAATTGAGGCTCCAATTCCAGGAAAATCAGCAGTCGGTATTGAGGTACCAAACGATGAAATTTCAATGGTTTCTCTTCGTGAAGTACTGCAAGCAACAGACCAAAATGAAAAAGCTAAGCTGCTGATTGCGCTTGGTCGTGATATTTCAGGTGAAGCAATGCTAGCAGAGCTGAATAAAATGCCTCACTTACTTGTAGCAGGTGCAACAGGAAGCGGAAAAAGTGTGTGTATCAATGGCATTATCATTAGCTTGCTTATGCGTACAAAACCACATGAAGTAAAAATGATGATGATTGATCCAAAAATGGTAGAGCTTAATGTATACAACGGAATTCCACACTTATTAGCACCAGTTGTAACAGATCCTAAGAAAGCTTCTCAAGCTTTGAAACGGGTCGTAAGTGAAATGGAAAGAAGATATGAGCTTTTCTCTCATACAGGAACACGTAATATTGAAGGATATAATGAGCACATCCTTCGTCATAATGAAGAAGACGGAAAACAACCAACACTTCCATATATCGTTGTTATTGTAGACGAGCTTGCCGACTTAATGATGGTCGCTTCTTCAGATGTAGAAGATGCGATTACACGTCTTGCTCAAATGGCGCGTGCTGCTGGTATTCATCTTATTATTGCAACACAGCGTCCGTCCGTTGACGTTATTACAGGAGTTATTAAAGCAAATATCCCATCTCGTATTGCTTTTAGCGTTTCTTCTCAAACAGACTCACGCACAATTCTAGATGGAGGCGGAGCTGAGAAATTGCTTGGACGAGGCGACATGCTATTCTTACCTGTTGGGGCTTCCAAACCTGTACGTGTTCAAGGCGCCTTTTTATCTGATAGTGAAGTTGAATCTGTTGTGAACTTTGTGATTGAACAGCAAAAAGCACAGTATCAGGAAGAAATGATTCCAAGTGATGAAGCAGAAGTAAAAGAAGAAGCATCAGACGAGCTCTATGCAGAAGCTGTCGATCTTGTGGCTCAAATGCAAACTGCTTCTGTTTCAATGCTTCAGCGGCGCTTCCGTATTGGCTATAACAGGGCAGCAAGGCTTATTGATGAAATGGAAGTGAGAGGCGTTGTAGGACCTTATGAGGGAAGCAAACCCCGCTCTGTTCTTATTTCAAAAGAGCAAGACGAAGAATTAGGATAAAAAGTATTCATAATTTTGTCGAAAAATGTTATAGTTATGGAAATTACTCATGCACTCTTTAGTAAACATAGTGGGGGAACGTCAGTATGTCGATAAAGACGGAAGGTCAGCATCTATATCTGCAAGTGATTGAGCAGTTAAAAAACCAAATTGAAGATGGCACATATAGAGAGAGAGAAAAGCTTCCTTCAGAGTTTAGTTTGGCAAAAAAGCTCGGAGTAAGCCGAGCAACGCTTCGTGAAGCACTCCGTATTTTAGAGGAAGAAAACGTAATTACAAGACGACACGGCGTTGGAACGTTTGTAAATACAAAACCAGCTTTTAGCGCTGGAATTGAGCAACTTTCAAGCGTAACAGACATGATTCTTCAAGGAGGCATGACGCCAGGGACGATTTTTATTTCCTCAACAACTCAAGCATTAACTGACAATGATATGAAGCGGTTCAACTGCGAGGAAGATGAAGAAGTTCTTCAAGTTGAACGTGTTCGTACAGCAGATGGACAGCCTGTTATTTACTGTATTGATAAAGTGCTTCAAAAACATTTTAAAGAGCCGTTTGTATATAATAGAGAATCGCTGCTAGATGCGCTTCATGAAAGAGCAGGGAAATTTATTTCCTATGCGGTTACTAAAATTGTCCCGCTTGGCTATCACGACAAAGTGTCACCTATTTTGCAGTGTGATCCAGAAACGGCGCTGCTTGTTTTAAAACAAATGCATTATGATCAAAATGACGAGCCGATTTTATACTCTGTCAACTATTTCAAAGCAGATCAATTTGATTTTCATGTTTTGCGAAAACGTGTATAGCATAACATAAATAGAAGCTCTTCCTACATTTGGGTAGGAAGGGCTTTTTTTCTTGAAAAAGGGGTCTTCTTTTCGCTATATTAAAAGGAAGATTAAAAAAGGCAAACAAGATGCACAATAGAACTATAGCAAAAAAGACTGCTTATTTTGAAGGAGGATACAATTTGAAAATTTTATCAGAAAATAAACATGAGCTTGACGGCTTAGTGTTACATACAATCAAAACTGAAAAATATAAAACAAATACAATTCTTTTAAAGCTGAGTGCACCCCTTGAAGAAGAAACGGTCACACATCGCGCATTGCTTCCATATGTACTTCAAAGTGCAACAGCTAGCCTTTCATCTTCAAAAGAGCTTCAAGGATATCTAGAAGACTTGTACGGAGCTTCTTTACAGGTAGATTTGATGAAAAAAGGCGAACATCATGTTATGACATTTCGCGTTGATGTAGCAAATGAAAAATATTTAAGAGATCAAACACCATTGCTTGAAAAATCGCTGCGTTTACTAGGAGATGTACTTACAGACCCTCTTTTAGAAAATGGAGTATTTAAAGAGGATATCGTAGCAAAAGAAAAGCGTGCTTTGAAACAGCGTATTCAAGCCGTTTTTGATGATAAAATGCGCTATGCTAATCTGCGTCTCGTAGAAGAAATGTGCAAAAATGAACCATATCATCTTCATGTAAACGGCAGACTTGAAGATATTGAGGGGATTACGGCTCAAAGTCTTTACGACTACTATAAAAAAATGCTAACTGAAAATAGCGCAGATCTTTATGTGATTGGAGATATTCAGGAAGACGAAGTTGTTCAGTATACAAAAGATATTTTTTCATTTGAAAAAAGAGGAGTGAGTAAAATTTCACCTCCAGCTCAAATGTCTGTAGAAAAAGAAAATGTTGTAGAAGAGAAGCAGCCTGTTAAACAAGGGAAATTGAACATGGGATATCGAACAAATATCGTTTATGGAGACGATGACTATTTTGCGTTGCAAGTATACAACGGTATTTACGGCGGCTTTTCTCATTCCAAACTTTTTGCAAACGTAAGGGAAAAAGAAAGTCTTGCTTACTATGCAGCATCTCGTGTTGAAAGTCATAAAGGACTTTTAATGGTCATGTCAGGAATTGATATGAAAAACTATGACAAAGCGGTTTCTATTATTAAAGAGCAAAGTGAAGCAATGAAAAATGGCGACTTTGATGAAAACACATTAAGTCAAACAAAAGCTGTGATTCGCAATCAGCTCCTAGAAACAGTTGATACAGCAAGAGGTCTTGTTGAAGTTATGTATCATAACGAGCTTACCGAAAATAAGGTTAGTATTGATGAATATTTAAAAAGAATTGAAGCTGTTACTAAAGAGGAAGTTGTGGCTGTTGCCCAAAAAGTTCAGCTTGATACAATCTATTTCTTAAAAGGAGAGGGTGGTGAATAAAATGAAGGAAATTACATTCGAAAATTTAAATGAAAAACTTTACTACGAAAAAATGGATAGCGGGTTAGATGTGTATGTTCTCCCAAAAGAAGGGTTCAACAAAACGTTTGCAACGTTTACAACAAAATACGGCTCAATTGACAATACGTTTGTACCGCTCGGAGAGAGCGAAAAAACTACGGTGCCGGACGGAATTGCCCATTTTCTAGAGCACAAACTTTTTGAAAAAGAAGATGGAGACGTTTTCCAGAACTTTAGTAAACAAGGAGCTTCAGCGAACGCATTTACATCATTCACAAGAACAGCTTATTTGTTTTCAAGCACAAATAATTTTGAGGAAAATTTTGAAACATTAATTGATTTTGTGCAAGAACCATACTTTACGGAAAAAACGGTTGAGAAAGAAAAAGGAATCATTGGACAAGAAATTACAATGTATGACGACAACCCAGACTGGCGTGCATATTTTGGCGTTATCCAAAACATGTATCATAACCACCCTGTGAAAATTGATATCGCAGGAACAATTGAATCGATTAGCCATATAACAAAGGATGACCTTTATACGTGCTACAATACGTTCTATCACCCAAGCAACATGCTTCTTTTTGTTGTAGGTCCGCAAGATCCGGAGAAAGTGATAGAGTTTGTTCGGGAAAATCAAGCAAAAAAAGATTATCAAGATCAAGATGAAATCAAACGTTATTTTGACAATGAGCCAGAAGAGGTAGCAGAGAAGAAACAAGTGTTAAAAATGTCTGTTCAGTCTTCTAAATGTCTCGTTGGAATCAAAGCGAAAAATCCGCATAGAAGTGGAGAAGAGCTTTTAAAATATGAACTAAGCGTAAATGTGCTTCTTGATTATCTGTTTGGAAAGAGTTCTTCACACTATGAGAAAATGTATGATGAAGGTCTTATCGATGAAACTTTCTCGTACGACTACACAGAAGAAGGCGGATTTGGGTTTGCGATTATTGGCGGAGATACAGAAGATCCTGATCGCTTGACTGAAGAAATCCAAAGGGTTTTGCTTTCCTTTAAAAATGAAGAAATAGATAAAAAACAGTTTGAGCGCATTTGTAAGAAAAAGATTGGTGGATTTCTTCAGGCACTCAATTCACCTGAATTTATTGCAAATCAGTTCACACGCTATGCTTTTAACGATATGGATTTATTCCGTGTTGTGGAGACGCTTGAAGCATTAACAACAGAAGATATGACAAAGGTAGCGGAAGACTTAATTGATGAAAAGTGCTTTACCGTTTGTCAAGTTGTTCCTTCTTGAACTACCCACCACTTAATTTCTAATGAAATTTGAAGTGGGAGTCTACTCGCCTAAAAGGATAAAAACGGCCCCCATTGAGTATCAATGGGGGCTTTCATAGGTCAAATAGAAAGGAAGAGGAGAAAAGTGAAAACAGTACTTATCACAGGAGCAAGTGGAGGAATAGGGAAAGAAATAGCGCGTACGCTTGCTAGTCATTATCGGCTTGTCCTTCACTATCATCGGAATGAAGAAAGCGTACGAGCCCTAGCTTTAGAACTTGAAAATCAAACAGAAGTGTTTGTTGTGAGTGGAGACTTAAGTAAAGAAGACGGCGTAACAGAGATTTTACAACAAATTGTTGTTCCAGTTGATGCGCTTATCTACAACTGCGGGAAAAGTCAGTATGGTTTATTAACAGACGTGAGTAATGAAGAACTAAGCGATATGCTTATGCTTCACGTTCAGTCTCCCCTTCGTCTCGTGCGAGAGCTTCTGCCTTCTATGGTTCGTAAGCGTGAAGGATCTATTGTGCTTGTTTCATCTATTTGGGGATTAACAGGTGCTTCATGTGAAACTGTTTATTCTACTGTAAAAGGAGCTCAGAATGCATTTGTAAAGGCGTTAGCAAAAGAAGTAGGGCTAAGCGGCATTCGCGTTAATGCTATCGCTCCTGGTGTAATTGATACGCCAATGGTTGCTGACTTTAACGAAGAAGAAAAAAGAATGATGGAAGAAGAAATTCCTCTTGGCAGAATGGGCCGTCCAGATGAAGTGGCAAATGTTGCTGAGTTTTTATTGTCAGATAAAGCGTCCTATATTACAGGGCAAATTATTTCGGCAAATGGTGGATGGTATACATAAAAGCCAAGAAAACAGACAAACTAAGGAACGAAACTACAAACAAGGAGGGTTCCTCATGTCTGTTTTAGAAAACTGGGATACGTGGAAAAACTTTTTAGGAGATCGTCTTCACCATGCTCAAAACCAAGGTATGGATAATGAAATTGTCTCAGAATTTGCTTACAAAATTGGCGATTACTTAGCAAACCAAGTAGAAGCAAAAACAGAGCAAGAAAAGATTTTAGCAGATCTTTGGAGCGTGGCTTCTAAAGATGAGCAACACGCAATTGCTAACATGATGGTAAAACTTGTGCAAAATAACGGGTCACAAAAATAAGAGAGGAGTAATCCTCTCTTTTTTTGTGTATTTTTGAAAATATTGTTCATAAATTCATACTCATGGTTTATTATTTCCGCAAAATCATTTATATTAGAATACATAAACGTAGAAAAGAAACAGGCAGGAATGGAAAGAATTAATGGAGATAGGAGCACGGACAATGGAAAAGATTGAATGGTATTTAGAATATCAGATCCAAAAGAACCGTCCTGGTTTACTCGGAGACATTTCCTCTCTTTTAGGAATGTTAGCGATTAATATCGTGACGATAAACGGAGTAGACGATAAACGCCGTGGTCTTTTGCTTCGCTGTGATTCTAATGACCAAATTAAAAGACTTGAATCTATTTTAAAGACGATGGATAATATAGTGGTAACAAAGCTTCGTGAGCCAAAGCTTCGCGATAGACTTGCTGTCCGTCATGGTCGCTATATTCAGCGCGATGCGGACGATAAGAAAACGTTTCGGTTTGTGCGTGATGAGCTTGGTTTGCTTGTTGATTTTATGGCAGAGCTTTTCAAAAAAGAAGGTCATAAGCTTATTGGAATTAGAGGCATGCCTAGGGTAGGGAAAACAGAATCTATTGTAGCTGCAAGTGTTTGTGCGAACAAGAGATGGCTTTTTGTTTCCTCAACGCTTTTAAAACAAACGATTCGAAGTCAGCTTATTGAAGATGAATACAGTCCGAATAACTTGTTTATTTTAGACGGTATTGTTTCAACAAAACGGGCAAGTGAAAAACATTGGCAGCTTGTGCGAGAAGTGATGAGACTTGATGCGACAAAAATTATCGAGCATCCAGATATTTTTGTGCAAAATAGTGAGTATACACTCGATGATTTTTCCTATATTATTGAATTACGCAACTCTCCAGAAGAGGAAATTACATACGAACCCGTTGAAGGTCCATCCCTCATTGATGGGAATGGTTTTTCTATGTTTGATTTTTAGCATAATTGGTAGGTGTTAGCATTGACAGAGTTAGGAAAAAGGTTAAAAGAAGCACGTATTGAAAAAGGCTTATCGCTTGAAGATTTACAAAAGGAAACAAAAATCCAAAAGCGTTACTTGGCAGGAATTGAAGAAGGAAATTATGATTTAATGCCAGGGAAATTTTACGTGCGCGCGTTTATTAAGCAGTATTGTGAAGCTGTTGGGTTAAACGTTGAACAGACGTTTGAACAGTATCATGCTGACATACCGTCCGCACAGCACCAAGTTGCTCCAGAAGAGCTTTCTCGTGTGAAAACAAGAACAAAGGAAGTAGCTCCTAAAAATTCAAAAGTGCTTGATGCCTTGCCAAAAGCCATCATTGCGGCTGTTGTAGTTGGTGTCCTTGTTTTAGGATGGGTGATTGCTCTTTACATCAACAAAGACGATAAAGAGCAGGCAAACAGCACCGATTCGCAAGTTGAATCACAGTCAGAGCAGTCATCAGATGCACAAAAAGAAGATAGTAACGATGACAGTGAGCAAGCATCAACGAAAACGGATGAGAATAAGGAAGCAGAAAAGAAAGAAGCAGAAAAGAAAGAAGCTGCTAAAAAAGAAGAGGAAAAAGAGTCGGATAAAGATGAATCTAAATCCAAGCTTACAACTGTAGAAGGTGCAGCAAATCCAGGCACATACAAGCTTGAAGGAGCAGACGAGTTTAAGCTTGAATTAACGGCTACGGCTACAACTCCTTCATGGGTAGGCGTAACAAATGGCAAAGGCAACTCTTTCTTTAGCAGTATGCTTCAAAAAGGCAAAACAGAAACCATTGATTTAACGAATGAGCAAGACGTGAAGATCCGAGTTGGTTTTGCTCCTGGCGTTGAAGTGAAAGTAAATGGTGAAGTTGTTCAATATCCAAGCGATCCGAAGCAAAACGTAACGCAGAACGTTTTCATTCAATATGACGGATCTGAAGCGAATAGCGAATCATAATCGTTTCTACACGAGCTTGGTATGTACCGAATAACTGGAGGAATCAACTGTGAATTTACCAAATAAGATTACTGTAGCACGAATATTTTTAATCCCTATTTTTCTTATTATTATGTTAGCAGGCTTTGATTGGGGCACGCTACATGTTGGGGATACAAGCTTACCTGTTGTAGATCTTGTTGGAGCCATTATTTTTATCATTGCTTCAACAACGGATTGGATTGACGGCTACTATGCCCGTAAGCTTAATATGGTCACAAACTTAGGGAAATTTCTAGATCCGTTAGCAGATAAACTCCTCGTTTCAGCGGCTCTTATTGTTCTTGTAGATATTGAGCTTGCTCCAGCGTGGATGGTTATTGTTATCATTAGCCGAGAATTTGCTGTAACAGGTCTTCGTCTTTTACTAGCAGGTGAAGGAGAAGTATCTGCTGCTGGACAGCTTGGCAAAATTAAAACATGGGCTCAAATTGTAGCAATTGCTGCGCTTCTTTTACACAATGTACCGTTTTCTCTTCTTTCTATTCCGTTTGGAGAGATTGCTCTTTGGATAGCGGTCATTTTTACCGTTATTTCAGGGTGGGACTACTTTGTAAAAGGAAAGCACGTGTTTATTAACTCTAAATAAGAGGAAAAGGGATTTTAGACAATTTGTTTAAAATCCCTTTTACGTATATTTAAAGGAGACGATTTTGATGAATGCAGAAATTATTGGTGTAGGGTCTGAGCTTTTGCTTGGACAAATCGCAAACACAAACGCCCAATTTTTATCAAAACAGCTTGCATCACTAGGTGTAAATGTGTATTACCACACGGTTGTAGGAGATAATCCAAAACGTCTAGAAACCGCGATTGAAGCAGCTAAGGAACGCGCAGATCTTCTTGTTTTCACAGGAGGATTAGGGCCTACAAAAGACGACTTAACAAAAGAAACCGTTGCAAAATCACTAGGAAGATCGCTTGTATCACACGAGGAGTCACTAGCCTCTATCAAAGACTATTTTGTAAAAACAAAGCGAGTGATGACACCGAATAATGAAAAGCAGGCGCTCGTTGTAGAAGGCTCAGATGTGTTATTAAATGATCATGGTATGGCGCCTGGAATGTACATTGAAGCTGACGGTAAAACGTACATTAT
>Ga0209463_1002421_pt1 | contig 10294 bp, 13 predicted proteins | sample AgamicMgSfrz_FD_187169 | JGI IMG/M metagenome (GOLD analysis project Ga0209463, IMG submission 187169) | Agave microbial communities from Guanajuato, Mexico - Mg.Sf.rz (SPAdes) (version 2) | ecosystem: Host-associated > Plants > Phyllosphere > Phylloplane/Leaf | place: Guanajuato, Mexico... | reverse complement strand
TTGTAAATGATAAGGTGCATGTCACGGGATTTACACGAGAGAAAATACTACACTCCTATTTGGATAGAGGTCTACAGGCATGGAGTTCCAAAGGACTATTTGACTTCGAAGAGTTGGTGTTTCATAACATTAAATCTGATGCACTTATTATCGTTCAAGAAGACGGAAAAGAGATTCATAGACATCAATTTAAACAGGTGCATAAAGGAACCTTTAAGTTTAAAAACGAAGAGGGAAAAGATACGACACGTACGTTCATCATTCGAAAAAGTGTATACAGCGAACTTTATCACTTTTACTTTGTAGTAGAAAAAGAGTCATCAGAAACTCAACAAGAGAAACGCTCACAGTCCAACTTGTTTTCGAACAAAGAAGATTTAGATGCGTTTCTGCAAGAACGATATAATCTGCTTGTTTCATTTTAACTTATCACCCAAATATGATATTTAAATTCAAAATAAAAACCGACACAACTCTCAAATGAGAGACTAAGTCGGTTTTTATTTTGAATTTAGTTTTCTGCCTCAATTTCTATTCTTACTAGGCATCACCACAAAAATCTCAATCAATAATCCATATCTCTAATGGTTCTTAGGCTTCTCAATATCCCAGATTACTTTTATACTTCCTTTTAAGTGTTCAGCTTGGTATACAAGGTAATAAGGCCCTGAAGAACCTCCCTTAAACCCTGAAGAATCTCCCTTAAACCGTAACGTGTCATCATCTTCGCTGTCGGTTAGCACATAACTTCCTCTTTTATCTTCTATATGATAACCATAACCGCCCGTTTCATTATCATCCACATGAATGGTTAATGTAATCTTTTCCCCTTTTTCTACAGGTACTTTTACTTTTACCGCTCCTGTTAACTCATCAAATGATGCACGATATCCATACGATGTATACTGTTCATGAAATCCTTTCTTAGCAGGAAAAGTAAAATGTGAGAATGTCATAGCTACTAAGACTAGAGGGATAATCCATCCAATTACATTTTTAAGGATTCGATTGTCTTGTACCATGTAATCCATCCAATTACATTTTTAAGGATTCGATTGTCTTGTACCATGTTTGTAAAAAAGTAATATACTAATGCACACACTACCCCTACAGGCGCTGTATATAACCCAACAATAAGGCCCATATCTGTATCCACACCAAAATAGATGAAAAACGGAATAGCGCCCATAAATATGTAACCTAACAGCTTTTTAAAATTATCTCGACATATCAAATCAATTAAATAGGAGCTTCCAATTGCGTACGGATAAAACACCAAATAGAAATACGGATGAAACATTTCATAACGGAAGACCGCTCTATCAGATACCGCTAAAACTCCTATTATTAGAGCGAACAGTAATGCTAATAAACTGGAGCTAGCAAACTTCACTTTAAACTTTTCCATTTATACACCTCAAAACATTAGGTTATTCTGGTATTATCGAATAACTTTACCATATAAAGAATCCTTTTACAGTATACGCAGATAATTATTTAAATTCTACCACTTTTTTCTCGGACTTATGTAACCCTTTATCTTCCTTTTTTACGTCAAATTTTAAAGGTATTAATCCCGTTTGTACAAGATAAAAGAAAAATGATAATCCTAATACCGCCGTCCCTATCCCTAAACACCACCACTCTACTTTCTGCGATGCACCTAGATACTCAGGAAATATTAACATCCCAATTGAAGGACTTTGAACTCTCAAAACGAATGAAGACCACGTGAAGTTTTTCATATAAATATCTCGTACTAATCGTATTAAAATATATAAACTCAGACCTAGCCAGATACATGCTAATAGTTTCATCTCATTCACCTCTTTTATCTATTCCCTTTCATTCTTTGTTCTCTTCTCTATCAATATGTTTCACATACTTAATTTCACACTTATTCTACTAAAGGAGGTTCACCTTTATGTGGACTGGCTTTTCTGATAATTTTACTTGTCAAAAACAAAAGTTGGATTATGCCTTTTTGCTAGTTGAAAGCGATGTAGATACTTCCATCCAATACATAGAAAACGTCAAACGCTATAATCCATACGGTCCAAGCTGCACTTGCTGTGGTGATGACTATACAATTTTTACATCATCCACTAAGCACGGAGCTCTACGTATACCTGAACAAGAATTTCTTGAACTTTGCTCCGAGAACAAAGTCTTGATTATTTCAAACGAGCAAATAAAAACGACTCTATAAAGAGTCGTTTTTTACATCCCTAAAGATAGTATTAGTAAGAGCGGCGTAATTACAACAGCAAGCACAATAATTGCGCAGAATACCGCAATAAAAGCATGCCACTTTCTTATTCTCTCTAGCTCACTTATGTTAATTACCCAGTTTACAAAAGCCCATATATTAAAGGCTCCGTATAGATACCAACATATATCCACTGCTACCGCTTCCCCATTAGTCATCAGGTTCCAATACTTTTCTTTATCAGGATAAAATAGCTTCATTCCTAAAAAGATAGAACCTACTCCCATTATAAGTAAACCAATAACCTGGGGAATATTTGACCATAAATAAGCCATGCGATGCTCTTTAGCTGCTTTTCCTTCTCCCCCGAGCATTTTTGAGGTTTGTTTGACAATAAATGATAACAGGAAAAGCGTGACTAGACCCGATAATAGGGCTGATACCACCAACATTAAAATTTCATCTGCTGGTACCGCTTTTACATAGTTTCTTGCCATTCTTGAATTCACCATAAGAATAACAAATAACAAAAAAACAACAAATCCATTTGTGACATGTCGATGTTCTTGATAAAACTCTCTAGGACTATAAAATGCCTTTAGGCTACCTTTCATTGCTTCTCCTCCTTTTCTCTCTAGGAAAGCCACCTATGTAACCCTTTTCATCTATTTGCCATTATCCCTGTTTTCATTAAAAGTAAAGGTTTTTTCCCTTTCTTTTTTAATTGTGACTTAATTCCATAAGAAAGAGTTAGGTGTGTTGAATGGCAAATAAAAACGAGAAGATTTACGAACCGCTATTATTTCAAGCTGTTAACGAAGATAACTTAACGTTTGATGAGGCATTCCAACGTATCTGTTCCTTTGTGGAGAAAGACCCTATAGGTAATTACCGATTGATGATAGGAACTGATTCACAAGTTCACGGTAAACACACTGTATTTGCTACCATGCTCATTATCCATAAGGAAGGAAAGCCTCCATGGTCATGTACAAGAAAAATAAGACATAATCGTAAATTTGATAACTTGCACGAAAAAATTAGCACAGAAACTTCTTATACAGAAGAAGTTGCTTATTTACTTTCTGAGACGCATAAACAAACCTTACATGATATCGTGCTGCCCTATGTCTATCAAGGTTCTAACCTCTCTATTGAGGGTCATATCGACATTGGTCCTGAACCCAAAAGCAAAACCAATGTATTTGTCCGTGAAATGGTGTCTCGTATTAAATCAGCTGGTCTAGAGCCTAAAATAAAACCATTTTCAACCGCAGCTAGTAGCGGTGCCAACTGGCATACAAAGTGACTTTTATAGTCGCTTTTTTACTACCTTCTACACGAGGAGATAATCATGAAATTAAAAATCTTTTTTTTATTTACTTTACTAATAGTAGCAATAACAGCAACAGCAACTTTTATGTATACTATCCTTAAAAAACCTGAAGAACCCACAAAAATCATCCGCGTTTCAAATGACTCTAAAGATGATGTACAAATAGGTGAAATTGCATTAGAAAAAATCAAGAAAGAAGTCAACATAACAAGCAATACATATGAGATTTCCTTTCCCTTTGAAAAAGGCATGCTGTCTGAAGATTCCAACATCTGGGATAAGACTAAATATGCTTTTACAGGTAAGAACGCTACGTTAGATGTTCATTTGAATTATGAATTAAGGAGTAATCTATTACACCTGTCTACCAACAACGTGACATACAATAAAGAAAGTAAAACATTACATATTACACTCGATAAACCGAAATTACATACATGGTTAAATACGAAGGAAACAGATATGGACACGGTTGAGGCAGTCTTTTCTGGAGGCTTTAGTGATGATGAGCGAATGCGTATTTTAGACCAAGCGGTTGACATAGGGGAAAAAGAGATACAATCAGATGATAAACGTATGCAACAATCTCGTGAAGATATTATAGATGGACTAACAAGATTTTTTTCATCTATAGATGCCATAGAAAACGTAGAGATTTCTTTTAGAAAATGAATATTAATATAAAAAAAGGAGCCTATATGGCTCTTTTTTCAATCCCAAATATTTGGTCGTTGAACTCCAGCGGTTCTTAAATAGTCTAACAATTGACCAGCATGAACAGATTCATGATAAGTCACTCGTTGTATCATGTCTCCCAGCGGACGAATATACCCCACGTCAGAACGGTCTATTTTAATAGTATGCAAGTCTTCTTCTGAATAATTATTTATTGTATTAATAAAAGCCTCTCTATATGGCCGAGCAAAATTCAATTCATCCTCAACGGAAACATACTCTCTATTTTCAAATGGAGACTCATAGGTAGCTACACTTCCCCTGTTTTTTAATGCTAAATGATAATAGTGCTCTGAGTCTAAAACATGTCTAATCATTTCAAAACAAGAAAGAGCATCACCGTCTGGTCTCCACAAAAGAGTATCTTTAGGAATTGCACGCCATATTAATTCACTTCGTCTTCTAACTTCTTCGATATTAAGTAACAAAACTTCAATAGAGTTCATTTTTCTCCACCTTCCTCTTTCTGTTTTTTCCTCATTGTACCATTTGTTCTTTTTAATATCTGGCTTTTTTATAGTCGTTCTTTATGTTAATTACCTACAAATTCATAATGTACAGCATAGTTAGAATGCCGAATACAAAGCCATATGTAGCAACTCGTTCATACCCATGTCCATGACTTTCTGGAATAAGTTCTTTGTATACAATAAATAACATAGCTCCTGCTGCAAAAGCTAATCCGAACCCTACGAAGAATCCAATACTATGAGCAAGCAAAAAGCCTATTACCCCCGCTAAAATCTCAATCATTCCCGTTAACGTTGCAATTAGTACAGCCTTTAATCTTCCTACATTTGTTCCTAGTAAAAATAAAGCGACAATTAATCCTTCAGGTGCATTTTGGAGTCCTATAGATAAGGCAATTAAGTTCCCTAAATCCTGTGATGCGCTTGTATAGCTAACTCCTACACTAAAGCCTTCAGGGATATTATGAAAGCATAACGCCAAAATGACCAACTTTGCTTTTGCATCAAAATTAGGTTGAAATGAATCCACTTGTTCTACATCCTGATGCGGTATGACTTTTTCTAAAATGGTTAAAAGAACTGTTCCACACAATACACCTGTTACCAAAATCCACATATTTGATTCAGACAAAGACTGTGGTATCAACCCAAACGAAGTTGCAGCCATCATGATACCCGCTGAATAGGCAAGCAAAATATCTCTCCATTTATGACTTAATTCTTTAAAAAACAATACGGGTACTGCTCCTAAACCAGTTGAAATCTCCATTTATGACTTAATTCTTTAAAAAACAATACGGGTACTGCTCCTAAACCAGTTGAAATAGCTGAAATAAAACTGCCTATAAGCATTTCTATCATTTCTTCACCTCGCGACATTTTGTTGGTATTATGCAATTATTAGATAACCCAACATTTCCTCGTTAACAATCCCCTTTTCTAAGGATATCTAACAAACGAAACGAAGCGTAAACCTTTCAAGGAGTTAAGTAGGTTCATCACGAAATAATGATATAAATACTTTCTATTAAAAGATTTGATATTACACCTCCATTTCTTAACTAGCCATTTCTACCGTATTTATATCCCTTTAAAAAAAGTTCTTTTTTCTTACCTTTTTACAATTTTTCAGTATGATGAAGTCAACCTTTTAGGTTTGCCATTTAAAATGTAAAGGGGCGTTTGAAAATGAGAGAATTCAATTCATATGCAAACTCAGTTATGGATTCCTTAGTATCAAATTTCTTTTATTCGGAGGCTGAAGCACACTTTCTTGTGCGCGGATACTACAGCATCATGGAACGCATTGGTTTCTTTGATAATCCGCAAATGTGGGCATCAAAGATTGATGAGGCGATGAAATCGAATATTACCCCTGACATGTGGCACGCTGTTCTATAAGGCGAAGGCAACTTCCCGCATGTATAAAAAGGCAACTGTTGGTAGTCGCCTTTTTATGTGTCTTTTTACACCGTTTTTTATCTTTATATAAAAGTAATATCATTACACTCTTTAAAAATTCCCTAATAACGAGACTTTTTCTTTACCTTTCAAGCTCTTTTTCGTAAAATAAAGAAATATTTACAATATACCTACTACATAACACACAGTTTCCATTAGCAAACATTCCATCGGAGGACATATGTTTAAATTAATCTTTCTTTTCATAGCAGGTCTCACTACATTCATGTGCGGAGTTTATCTATCGGTCGACTCATCTCCATACGGTATTATACTTGCCCTTATAGGCAGTATCTTGCTCGGATGGTTCGCGATTACATCATCTGATAAAGACAAGGGAGATTTTAATAAATAAGACTCTTGAAAAGCCAGAACTGAAAAGAAATTTACTTCCCTAAAGTTTTGGCTTTTTTATTTTTCTATTAGTTAAGCAATCGCTCGTTTTGAAGTCATTCGATGGTAGGCATTCACCCATTTAACAACTACTTTGTTTTCTTGGGAAAGTTTGTGGAAGTGATAACGAAGCAGTTTCACAGGCGTATCCAATTCAATAATAGCTGCATCTTTTATCCAGCCTTTAGTAGTTGGGGTTTCAATATAATACCAGTTCTTGTATTGTTTCTTAACTATTATTACTCCTTTTCCTACATATCCTACGTTCTGAAAATATTTTGAAGGCCTTTTGTAGGCAATGACTGTTTTAGTCACATTAATTTTCGCCGAGGAATAAGTAGCTTTGTCCTCCGTTAGTTTGTAATGATTTTTACGGGCGATACGGTCAAAATTATCAGAAGAACGGGTAATAATTACTTTTGCCCCTAATTCTAACTGAGAATAAAGTTCTTTAACTTGGTCATTATACATACGAACACAACCTGAAGATGCATTTGTTCCTATACTCCAAGGCGCGCTATTTCCATGAATTCCATATGTGAAGCCTGTTGTTCCTGGCACGCTTAAACCTATCCAACGAGGTCCTAGAGGATTTCTAGGGTCTCCGCCAGGAATATTTAAACGATAGTACGGCATATTCCGATACAGCTTAACAACCTTGAATGTACCTTCTGGCGTTAATTTAGCTGTTCTACCTGTGGCCACTTTGTATATTTTAATTAGCTCACCATCTTGATAGAATGCCAAACGATTTATTCTTTTGTTAACAATAATTAGTTGATTTTTTACAGGTTTAATTTGCTCCTGCGCTCCTACTTCACTTCCAAGTGTAATGAACACACATATAAGAACTAGACTACCTATTAATTTCTTCACACTTCCACCTCCCTCTTAAACGGCATATCTATTTACTGTTAATTATTTAGAACAAGATTCAAGTAAAGAACATCTCTCATTTTTTCTTCATTGTGTACTTTTATATAATCACTGCGGTCGCCATACTTATTCGTTATCCAAGATGCATATGTTACACCTTTGTGTTCTTGATATAACGTAGCTATCCATAAAACATCAAGTAATTCCCATTCACTAAAATGGAACAACATTTTTCCTTTCCACGCCTCGTACCTTTTTTGTACATCTAGAATGCGTGATTCATATTCAGGAAACATAATTGGTGATAGGTATCGGTCTCTAATATGTTCCCCTCGCCTTATGAGTAGCTGGTTATTTTCATTATACAAATGATACGTCCCACTATAAAACTCCCTATGATAGTCAGTCACCACCCTTTGAATCCCTTTTAAATCAAGGAAATACTCGTCTGTAAGTAAATACCCGCTTAATCTTGCTTTTTCAGCCATTTGATGGTTGCCTAATTGAGCGATAACCTTACTTTGTTCACGTTCTATATCTTTGTACGATAGATTTTTTATCGATATAGAGCGGATGTTCTCCACAAATTGCTCATAGAGCATTTCATAAATATACTGCCTTTGCGTTTTAATTTGTAATTTATTTTCTCTACGTTTCATCCCCCGACATTCATACACAAAATATTCTTTTTCTATCATTTGCAGCATATACCGCTTAGCCATAACCGTCTCCTCCTTTTTACCAAACCATGTCTGACAGTATGCCTATATAACAATTCACTCAAGAAAAAGGGGTATTACGTTTTTATTAGAAAAAGCCAAAAGAGCAAAAACTTGCTTTCACTTCGACAAAAAGGATGTCAGAAAATATTTACGCCTAATATTCGTTTAGGAATATCAACATATTCCTATATTTACACTCCAAACGCACCACAACCAAACTTTGTCCATTTATTGCTCTTTCCTAAAAAGTTAATATTTAACTGACCGTTTTTGTAGTATATACTACTTATAGCAAGCTTGCCCGCACGTTATTTACCTTTAAATCGTTTACTGCTAAAGATTAGAAAATCAACTTTTTAGTTTTTACCATTAAACGATTGATTTCACAAGACTTTACCACTGATTTTTTCAATTTCCATCCACCACCCTTTATAGGTACGGTGGCTTTGTTTTTTTAGTTTTTAGGAGGTATCATTTATGCATTCATACGATGATTTGGGAAACGGAGACGTGTTATTACTGTTACATGGATTAGGAAATCATAAACTTGCTTGGTCTCCTCAACATCCATTATCCAAACAATTCAGACTTATTGTTCCTGATATGATTGGGCACGGAAAATCACCAATACGAGAAGATATTAGTTTAGACCACGCCATTGAAGATATTGTTTCCTTGATGGATTCCCTCAAAATTGAACAATTCCATATTTGTGGCCTTTCCTTAGGTGGCATTCTAGCTCAAGAGTTTTATCGACAATACCCTCATCGAGTTAAAAGCCTCATATTATCTAATACTTGTTCATATATCCCGCTTTTTTCGGCTAATTTTTTCATTACCGCACAAGAAACATATTTACAAACAAAGGAACCTATTAAGCTAAAACATGTAGCTATTGAACATACTCTTTACAATAAAACAAAAGAGAATCTGGACTTAGCTCATAAATGTTTTGATATTAATAAAGAAACATACATCCCTAGCTCTAAAATGGCTGTAGGGCGAAACTACTTTCCACTTCTTCCGCTCATATCAGTCCCTGTTTTAATCATAGCTAGCACCAAAGATAAGATTACCCCCTTCTATCATTCCTATATGATACATCGCTTTATCTTTAACAGTAAGCTAGTGACAATTGAAGAGGCAGGTCATCTTTCAAATATTGAAAAACCAGATACCTTCAACTCTGAGATACTTGATTTTCTCCAACAACATTTTCCTCAACTAAACGCTTCTTAACTCATAGAATCCCCTACAAAATACATTTCATAAAAAAAACACGCGATATTAGTCGCGTGTTTTTTATTTAATACTTTTTAGTTCGTATAGAGATTGGTATTTACCACCTGATGCTTCCACTTCCGTTTTGACCATCCCGTAATCTGAATGATAATAGAAACGTACTTTTTGACCCATGTTCGCTGCTATCACAACAACATCCGTCAATTTTCCATATGCCGTATCAACTGTCGCATTAACGCTTTCTGTAACATATGTGATGTTTTCAGTTTTCCATGTATCCCCTTGTTTTGCAGGTAACTTCACTAGCATTTCTTTCTTTGGGGTAATTTGGTCAATAATATTCCCTTTTTTACTTCCTGTATCTGTGTACACTCTGTAGTATCCTGTGTTATCTGTGTAATAAATAACATTTCCACCAATCATTGAGTTATATGCTTGCGTATATCCATCGCCAAAATATAGGTACTCCTCTTTGATGTCATTCCCGCTGCCGTCGTTATTTTGATAAACAAGTGTCTGAGCCTTAGATGGTTGATATTCTGTTGTAGCTGTTTCAGTACTTTCTTTTACTTCTTGCGCGTATTTGACATCAAACTTCTCAGTTTTATCCTCAACATTTCCATCATTGTCCTTAATATGAGCGTTTGCTGTTACTTCGTAAGTTCCATATTGTTTGTTAAGAGCTCCACTGTACGTCCATGTGTACGATTTTCCTTTTGGTAGTGTTAAACTATTTCCTCCCTCGATGTTTAACGTTACTTTATCAAATACTTTTTCATTTTGGTCACGAATAATAACATCCAATGCTTGACCTTCTTCAAAATTTAGCGCTACCTCTTTGTCATTTTCA
>Ga0209463_1002419_pt1 | contig 10302 bp, 15 predicted proteins | sample AgamicMgSfrz_FD_187169 | JGI IMG/M metagenome (GOLD analysis project Ga0209463, IMG submission 187169) | Agave microbial communities from Guanajuato, Mexico - Mg.Sf.rz (SPAdes) (version 2) | ecosystem: Host-associated > Plants > Phyllosphere > Phylloplane/Leaf | place: Guanajuato, Mexico... | reverse complement strand
ATTATGATAATTTAGAATTATATAATAAAAGAGGGGATTCAATGGGGAGTAAAAAAAGGAAGCAAAAGCAAGCTAAAAGACAAAAGTACATAAAGAAAAAACAGGAACAGAACATACCTTTTTCACAAAAAGTAGTCATTATGATAGAAAAAACATTCCGGTATATTTGTATGGCTCTGTATGTAATTTTGTGTATGTATTCATTTGGAGTGTTTTACAGTTTTGGGATAACTCCCAATATTATTGAGAGCATTCTAGAATTTATACTTGTTGTAATAGAATTAGCCTTATTCGTTATACTCTTTGCTACAGTATGGCCTAGTCATGAAAGTAAAAAAGATAGAAAAAGAAGCAAAAAATCTTCATACGCTTCAAGCTCATCAAGTGGATTCGGTCACTACAGTAGCAGTGATTGTAGTAGCTCAAGTGATGGTGGAGATTAAGTTAATTTTTCAGAAGAACGACTAACGAAAGGATGGGATGAAATATGGAAACTGTGAACTTAATAGAATTAACAAAAGACATTCAAGATCAACATAAAAACTTCGTCGTTTCAAATATAAACAGTCATTGTTTACGAATCGCTGTATTTACTGGTGAATATGATTGGCACTATCATTCTAATTCGGATGAATTATTTATTGTGCTAGAGGGAGAATTACTTATTGATTTTGAAGATGGAGAAACAGCGGTTTTAAAGCCAAATAATTCTATTTTAATTCCAGCATGTACGATTCATAGAACAAGAGCATTAAAGAGAACGGTAAATCTTTGTTTTGAACATATAGAGGCTGATACGATTAAAGTGGAGCAATTATGAAAAAATTATCTGTAGCCGATTATAGAAAAGTTCTTCCGGTTTTAGAAGGTAATACAAGAACGACGACGTTTGCTTATGCGGTATGTGATCAAATGATAGATGGTGAGGTTTTTATAAACGGGCAATTAACAGCAGGATTAATTATTACAGCTAATGGTATCTATTATTTATTTGGTGATACGGATGATCAAAATTATAACGAAGAGTTATTTTCATATTTAAAAACGGCTATTGAAAAAACAGAGAAGAGATTTACACTGTTCACTTCGAGTGAAGAGTGGGAAATGATGATAGAAGAGCGTTTTAGTAATGTACTTCGGAACATCCCGCGAATGAAATTTCAAAGCGTAACCTTTGAAGAGAGTCAACGAGATTTTAACAAAAATACATATGAAGTGAAGCGTATTGATAGAAGAGATATAGAGCGCAGCAGTGAATTTAAAGAGGAGTACTACAAAGAGTATTGGGGATCAAAAGAAACGTTTTTGAACAGTGGTTTTGGATTTTGTATAGAACAAGATGGGATAATTGTAGCTGAATGTGTCTCAATATTTAACGGGAATGGTTTTGCTGAAATAGATATTGCAACACATGAAGCGCATCAAGGGAAAGGATTAGCTCAAGCTGTTGCGACAAGGTTCATTGAACATTGCATGCAAAATGATATTATACCGAGTTGGGATTGTTATGTAGACAATATTCCTTCGGTAAAATTAGCTAGTAAATTAAATTTTTATCATCCAATAGAATATAGTTTGTTTGTACGTAAGAAAACGGGGGAATAAAAATGAATGTAGAATTAACGAGATTTAAAGTTAAGCCTGGTAAGAGTCATCGAGTAGATGAATGGATGCAGCTTCTTAATGATAATATGAAAGAAGTACTTTTGACATTAAATGACGAAAAGATGTACGTTGAGACAATTTTCCGGGAAATAAGAGATGGAGAAGAGTACTTATATTGGTATTCTGTGCAAGGAGAAGGTGGTATTTTTGTCGAAAATTCGCATCATGAAATTGATAAAAAGCACTTAGCATTTTGGTATGAATGTATCGATGAAGAAGCACCGTCTATTGATATGAAAACAGAAGTTGTTATGATTCAAGATGTTGTGAAGGAAGCGATGAAATAATAGATTGTTATTTTATAACCGTAAAATGATCTTCTTTTTTGTTGGAATATATATTATTGGAGATGCTGTAGGATGAAAATTAGTAATAAATATATCACTCTCGGTGAAATAGAAATAATAAGAGAACCTTTAAATAAATTACATGAATATCATAATAATAAATCAAAACATTTTTCTGGTGATTATCCAAGAATGACATTTGAGGAACGTATTGAAAATTATAAACAGAATTCAAATTACGGAGAATATAGAATTGAATTATTAGTTGAGGCGGAAACAGATGATATATTAGGGTTTTGTATAGCGTATAGTAAAAGTGTAAGCGGAAAGATTGAAGTTTTATTCGTTGATGAAAAATACCGAAGAAACGGATTTGGCTTAAAATTAATGAATAGTGCAGTGGAATGGTTTAAAGCGAAGAAGATAGATGAAATTGAATTAACAGTAGTGTATGGAAATGAAGCTGTATCGTTTTATGAAAAGTTGGAGTTCTATCCTCGTTCAATTATTATGGCAACTAAGTCATAACGATAGTATGGGGAGAGAGGAGTGGGAGTTTTTGCTTCAAAAAAATGATTCATATTTTACTAAAATATATGTGAAAAGCGCATCAAAATGGATGTGCTTTTTATTATGAAAAAATTTATAAAAGCTGCATTTGAATATCTTTAAGTGAAAATAAAGAGGGATATCGAGAATATTTTAGGATAAACTATAAAGTGAAACTTTAATCAGTGGAGTGGTTCATCCCCCACTGATTATCAGCCCTCACCAATCGGGCTTTTACGGGCAGTCCGCCCCCCACCTAATTTCTTTGCTTCCGCTGAATTTTGATGTGAGGTCTTACTGCCCGTTAATGCGGGATAAAGAAATAAAAAACACCAAACCAAAAGACTTACCAATATACGGTATAGTCGTAACAGGAAAAACAGAGGATTTACAAAGTTTACAAGGGTCACCGTATATTAAGGCTGCTGTAAGAGGTGTAACAGTTGAGAAATATTGATTACAAGTAATTAATGTGAATAATCAGAAAATTTATGTTATAATATGGGAAAAGGAGGTTTATATGAGGCAAATACATGGAGCAATTTATATTTACATAACAATGTTTTTCGTGGCGATATCCTATGGATTGGGGCACGTGTATTCGCATCCTATACTAACTTTTTTAAGTGGAGCATGTATGGCGTTTGCGCTTCTTGTCCACCTTTTCTCAGTTTGGATCGTGAAATTTCAATTAAATATTAGTGAAATAGAAGAAGGCACTTTTTGAGTGGCCTTCTTTTTTAATAATATTTTGGAAGCTCTTGTAGCAATTTTTCAATTTCGTATTCAGTTTCTTTACATATAGACATTGTACGTAATCTGAAAAATAAGCTACGTAAGAAAGATTTTGTATTTCCATATAGAAACTCGTACGATTCAATAGGTAGTACTTGTTTTTGGACCGGTAATTGAGCTGCTAAGTCACGAAGGGCTAATATGAGTATTTCTTCTTTTAGGTCATTTTGCAGCATTGCGACAATCGGATAAACGAGACGCTCGTCTTCTTCATATTTGTAGTAGATAGAATGGACAAAAACTTTGTTTAACAAAGTTTTTAATATCTCTTCGTAATGTAAAGTTTCTAGTTTAGGATTATGAACAAGCGCCTCAAATGTATCGGAAGCATGAGCGATACTATGTGCCCAGCCGTGGTCTGGAACATATCCGCGGAAATCATGTTCATTGTTCATATATAGAATTAATTGATCTTTTACATTTGAAATATCAGTTTGTGATAAGAAATTATGATTTGTATCTGCATCTATAATGAGCGCAATTAATAAGGTGGTAAATGCGCGAGTAAATACAGCATCTTCGTCATCTGAATGAATTTTATACAATAAATATTTTTCACCGATGCTTTCTAATAATAGTTTCTGTAATTGTGTGTGTGAAAGGTAGTCCTTCTTGATGAGATGATAAAAAGTAGAGTAGATGAGTTTGTCCCTTAAATAGCTATCAGTATCGCCAATATGTTCAAGCATATTAGAACTTAAAGAATCAATGTTAAGTGTGTTATCCAGTATGTAATTATTATTACGAATTTCTTCTAATTGTTGTTGTAACATATAAACCCTCCTTTTTTAGAAAATTCTGTATTTAAATAGTATAATAAAAGGAAGGAATAGGCAATGAAGTGAAACTTTAATCAGTGGGGGGATTCCCCACCTAACTTCTTTGCTTTCACCGAATTTTGATGTGGGGATCTTACTGTCCGTTAATACGGGATAAATAAGTGTTTTTGAATGGAGGGGGCATTATGAAGAGAGCATTATTCTTTTTCATTAGTATTTTCTTTTTAGGGAGTTGTTCGATTTGGTATGTTACTTTTTCTAGCGAGGGCAAAAGTTGGACGGGACAATATAAGGGCCATATTAAGGACGACAGTGAAGATGGAGTGTTTACGTTTCAGTACAAAGGCGGAGATGGGAATACAGAATTTAAAAATTTAGAGATTGCTATTAATGGAGCCTTTAGCACAATGACACAAACGTCAGAAAATCATAAAGGAGCAAAGATTGAAATGAAATCATCTTGTGTAAGTTGTGCGCCTTTATCTAAAGATGAACCGATAGAGGTTTTGATTAAATGGGATGATAAGTATGAGGAGAAGATGGTGTTAAATTTGAAATAGCCTAGAGTAAGGAGTTAAAAATGAATAGGCATATGAAAAAATTAATGTTTATAAGTGTATTTCTAATCATATTATCAGCTTGCACTACAAAACAAGTAGAGGTAAAAAAAGTACCTAAAGAAGGGTATATCATATTAAGAAATGACACGGTGTTTTTTGCCGATGATAAAACGTTTGAAACAAAAGTAGAGTTGCAACATTATATAGAACAACAAATGAATAAAGAGCATCCATCACATATAGTCTTGAGCTTTAAGGACAAAGACGCATATAAACAGTTAAAAACAGGGGATAAAATAAAAGTATGGTTTTCTCAAATACTTGAAAGTTATCCAGCAAAAATGATTGTAGAGAAATTTGAAATAGTAGAGAAATAGAAAAAGGCAGCAACCAAGCTGCCTTTTTTGTTATTTTACAAATTGTAATTCTTTCGGGAACTTCGTTAAAATTTCTGATCCGTCTTTTGTGATGTAAATATCATCTTCAATACGAACGCCACCTACGTTTGGTACGTAAATACCTGGCTCGATTGTGAAGACCATACCTTCTTTTAATGGAGACTCGTTGCCAGCTTTTACATCTGGATATTCGTGTACGCTAATTCCAAGTCCGTGACCAAGGCGGTGCGGGAAGAAGTCACCGTAACCTGCATCTGCGATAACAGAACGAGCAGCGTTGTCGATTGCGCCAAGTGTAACACCTGGTTTACATGCTTCAACTGCTTGTAGTTGTCCAGCAAGTACAGTGTTGTAAATGCGAGTTTGTTCTTCAGAAATCTCGCCGAATGCTACTGTACGTGTAATATCAGAGCAATAACCTTCAATGATTACACCTAAATCAAATAGTACGAAATCACCGCGCTTCATTTTGTTTGCACCAGGAATACCGTGTGGAAGAGCAGAGTTTGCACCCGCTAATACCATCGTATCAAATGACATTTTATGTATGCCTTTTGTTTTTAATTCGTGTTCAATAATTGCTAATACTTCTAGCTCGCTACGGTTTTCTTTAATTGCATTTACACCAACTTCAACAGCGTAGTCCGCCATTTTAGCTGCTTCGCGTAAAATAGAAAGTTCTTTTTCATCTTTAATTAAACGAAGTTCGCGAACTTTTTCCTCAGCTGATTTGAAAGCTGCATTTGGGAATAATTTCGTTAATTCTTCGTAGCGCTCTACGTTTAAATGTTCTTTTTCAATTGCAACTGCATTTGCATTGATGCCGCGGTCTTTAATTGCTTTTGCAATCATATCCCATGGTCTGTCAGTATCAGTAAATCCGATAATTTCATGTGCCCAGCCAGCGTTACGTGCTTGGCCTTCTTCCATTTTAGGGCAAATTAAAATAGGTTCTTTTTCTTGGAATACAAACATACCAAGAAGTCTTTCGTGTGGTTCACAGTGGAAGTTTGTCATGTAGAAGACGTTCGGTGTAGAAGTTAAGAACGCAGCTTCTACGTTTTTTTCTTTTAGCCATTGCATTAAATTTTCTAATCTAGCATTCATCGATTGGCACCCCCGAGATATTTAATTACAAATATAACTTTAACTCGGAAGAAAGCGTTATGACAAGTAAATAGATGTTAGAAAAGACAGGGGATTGAAAAATCATGTAGAATAAAAAGTGAGAATGTGAATAGGGGAGGAATGTAATAATGAAAGTATCTTATCATGGACATTCAGTTGTGAAAATTGAGGCGAATGGAAAAGTTATTTTAATTGACCCGTTTTTAACAGGTAATCCGAAAACAGATTTAAAAGCTGAAGATGTAAAAGTGGATGCAATCCTTTTATCGCATGGACACGGTGATCATGTTGGAGATACAGTAGAACTTGCGAAGAAAAATAATGCAGTTGTTGTAGCGCCATTTGAACTAGCAACATTTTTAAGTTGGCAAGGTGTAAATACACACCCGATGCATATTGGTGGTTCACATGAATTTGACTTCGGAAAAGTGAAGTTTACACAAGCATTCCACGGCTCTAGTTATATTGATGAAGCAAATAAGACGATTACATATACAGGTATGCCAGCAGGTATTTTATTTACAGCAGAAGAGAAAACTGTATACCACGCAGGAGATACTGCACTATTCTCTGATATGAAGTTAATTGGGGAATTAAATAAAGTTGATCTAGCATTTTTACCAATTGGTGATAATTTCACAATGGGACCAGAAGATGCTGTACTAGCGGCAAAATGGATTAATGCGAAAACTGTTGTACCGATGCATTACAATACGTTCCCAGTTATTGAACAAGATCCATATCAATTTGTAGAAAAGCTACAAAATTGTACAGGGAAAGTATTAGAAGCTGGAGAAAGTATTACACTATAGAAAAGAAACCCTTCATTTGAAAAAGAAAAGTGAAGGGTTTTTTATGTGTGTAGGACAGCTTTTAATGCTTGTATTTGTTTTGGTGATTCTTTTCTTTTGGTACGTGGTTGTTCAGGTGTTTCATTCAATTCCATTGCAACTTTTTTCCCATCTACGAAAGCTAAAAATACAGCACCTACAACCTCTAAAAATTTTTTCATCATGTGTTCGCTCCTTTGTTTTATTTCTTGTCTTAATTGTATAAGTAATTAAGTGTACGAACTATCGAATGAGATGACAATAGCATTACATTGTTGTAATAGAATGAATGGTGGAATGCAAGAGACATTTTGTTATAAAAAAAATAGTACAGGTATGCAAAGAGAGAGTGTAACAGTTTTGAAAATATAGTATACTAAAAGTACAACACATGAAGAATTTAGGGAAAAGAAAGTATGGTGAAACCATTTGGCTACCAAGCATAACCAAATTTTAGAACATATTAATAGCCTGCCAGTAGGCCATAAAATTTCTGTAAGACAAATTGCGAAAGATTTGAGTGTAAGTGAAGGGACAGCTTACCGTGCAATTAAAGATGCAGAAAATAAAGGATATGTTAGTACAATTGAACGTGTCGGAACAATTCGAATTGAACAAAAGAAGAAAGAAAATATCGAAAAACTGACATATGCAGAAGTCGTTAACATTGTCGACGGTCAAGTACTTGGAGGCAGAGAAGGACTACATAAAACATTAAATAAATTTGTAATCGGAGCTATGAAATTAGAAGCGATGATGCGCTATACAGAAGCTGGGAATTTACTCATTATTGGTAACCGTACGAATGCACATCAATTAGCGCTAGAAACTGGAGCCGCTGTATTAATTACGGGTGGATTTGATACGGAAGATCATGTGAAGAAATTAGCAGACGAATTAAAGCTGCCGATTATTTCAAGTAGCTACGATACATTTACGGTCGCAACGTTAATTAACCGTGCAATTTATGATCAACTGATTAAGAAAGAAATTGTACTTGTTGAGGATATTTTAACACCAATTGAAGAAACGTTATATTTAAAGCCACATGATACAGTACAGCAATGGCATGCATATAACGAAGAGACAATGCACGGAAGATATCCAATTGTCGATGAAAATAAAAAAGTGCTAGGAATCGTAACTTCAAAAGACATGATCGGTGTAGCGAAAGAAACACCAATTGATAAAGTAATGACAAAACACCCAATTACAGTGAATGGTAAAATGTCTGTCGCAGCTGCGGCACGTATGATGGTGTGGGAAGGAATTGAATTACTTCCTGTCGTTGAGGAAGGAAATAAACTGCAAGGTATCATTAGCCGTCAAGATGTACTTCAGGCACTGCAAATGATTCAACGTCAGCCACAAGTTGGAGAAACAATTGATGATATCGTAACGAATCAATTTATGACGCCAAAAGAAGCGAAAAATGAGCATCTATATCAATTTTCGGTGACGCCGCAAATGACGAATTCAATCGGAACGTTATCGTACGGTGTATTTGCAACAATTGTGACAGAAGCGACAAATCGCGTCATTCGTGCGCAAAAGAAAAGCGATTTAATTGTTGAAAACTTAACAATTTATTTCGTGAAGCCGGTTCAAATTGATAATGTTGTATCCGTTCATCCGAAAGTATTAGAAATCGGGCGTAAATTTGGTAAGGTCGATGTAGAGGTGCATCATGAAGGTAATGTCGTTGGAAAAGCATTACTTATGGTTCAGTTAATTGATAAATAAAAAGATGGAACAAATCGTTTTGATTTGTTCCATTTTTTTTGTTGTTTTAAATTTGAAAGGCATGATTTTAGATGAGAGTTTTAGTGAAATATGTATGGGATGGAGTGGAAAAGTAACACGATAAAAGACAGAATAGTAATTTAATTTTGGTATATATTGTGTTATGATTATATTGTAAGAAAATGGATTTCTGGAAGGTGGTATACATTATGTCGTCAGCCGTACTCTTTTTTGGTAGTATCGCACTATTTTACTTTCTTGTAATGATACCGATCCAATATTTATATTTACAAGGTTTACATGAAAAAAAGGAAAAGACAGGATTATCTCAGCGAGAGCTATATGAAAAAATGTCTTTTGGAGAAGAACAATTACATTTTCACGTACAAGGTAACCCATTTAATATACCATCTGCGTTTGTTGCATATATGATTTTGAAAGTTAAGGGTCGTAAAAAAGCATCACAATATTGATGCTTTTTTTATGTTGCTTCATAGACTTCGGCTTCTTTAACTGCTAATGGTAAGAAGTGTTTGTATTGGCGAAACCCATTAAATACACTTGCACTACCAAATAGAACGAATAAAATACCAACGATAATACGAGCGGTTGAAAGTTCTAAAAAGAATTGGTTTACCCCGAAAAATAAAACGAATGAACCGAGTGCCATTGCGGATTTTCCTGAGAGCCAACCTTTTTCCATTGGGCGGTTTGTACGAAAGTATTTTGTTTTGTAAAAGAGGTACAACATAAATGAGACGATAATACAGAAGACTAATACTGGCATAATGAACACTCCCATCGCTTTGTGAAAAATAATAGAAAAGAAAAAGAAATATCTAAACTTTCTAACTTCTATTATAAAGCAATTGTTCGCATGTATGAAATACTTTCCGTTATAATGGAGGATAAAGCGAAGAAGTTGATTAAAAAGGAGATTATACATATGCATGAGCAAATTTTAGGAGCAATTAAAGAGTTTGATACAATTATTATTCATCGCCACGTGCGTCCGGACCCAGATGCATTAGGTTCACAGGGTGGCCTTGGTACAATTCTACAAGAATCGTTTCCAGAGAAAAATATTTATACGGTTGGGTACAATGAACCGTCGTTAGCGTACTTAAGAGTAATGGATGATATTGAAGATAGTGTATACGAAAATGCGCTTGTTATCGTTTGTGATACTGCGAATCAAGAACGTGTTGACGATCAACGCTATACAAAAGGGAAGATGTTAATTAAAATTGATCATCATCCAAATGAAGATCCATATGGAGATATTACGTGGGTAGATACGGCAGCGAGTTCTACAAGTGAAATGATTTATGAGTTTTACACGTATGGAAAAGATAAAGGATTAAAAATAACAAAAGAAGCAGCTCGCCTTATTTTAGCTGGAATTGTTGGGGACACAGGTCGTTTCTTATTCCCGAATACAACAGCAAAAACACTTCGTTACGTAAGTGAGCTTGTTGATATGGGTGTGAAATTCACAGATTTATACAATGAAATGTATAAGACAAAAGAAAAAATTGCTCGTTTAAACGGTTATATTTTACAAAACT